>Ga0181538_10000033_pt1 | contig 123329 bp, 102 predicted proteins | sample PEATcosm2014_Bin_40_FD_119773 | JGI IMG/M metagenome (GOLD analysis project Ga0181538, IMG submission 119773) | Peatland microbial communities from MTU Mesocosm Facility, Houghton, MI, USA - PEATcosm2014_Bin23_30_metaG | ecosystem: Environmental > Terrestrial > Soil > Wetlands > Peat | place... | reverse complement strand
TTTTCCGGGTCGGGCGAGTTCCACAACTGCGCCAGCATGTGCACGCAGCGCAGTTCGAGTTCGGCGGTCTGCGGGTACTCGTCCTTGTCGATCATGTTCTTGTCGAACGTTTCGGACATCAGTTTTTGTGCCTCGGGCTCCATCCAGGTGCCGCAAAAAGTGGCGAGGTTGAAGCGCGAACTGCCGTCCATGATCAGTTCGTCGTGGATGAGGTGGTACGCCGTCGAGGGCGGCATTTCCTGTTCGGGAACGGCGTGGCGCGGCGCCGGTCCAAGGAGCCAATGGCGGGCGTACATCGGGCGCATGACACCCAGGTTACGATGCTTGGGATGGTTGTTGTCGTCCATGATCGGTACGACTTTACCATTCCGGGAGGCGAGGCGAAAGTCCGTTTCCGGATGTCGTTCGGGCTGGCCTGTTTCCAATGCGAACATGGAGGGTTGCGGCAAGTCCGCGTCAGGTGTAACTGAATGGCTCTCGGCAGTGGGAAACTCCGGCCGCTCAAGATCCTCTTGTCAGGTTTGGTGCCACTGTCGCTGCTCGCGATTGCCGGCGCCTGCTACCAGGCAATCGCATTTCGCGTGGACACCCGACGCTTTCATCACCCGGGCCGGCTCGTCAGCGCCGGCATGTTCAGGCTCAACGTCTACTGCATCGGACAGGGGAGCCCAACAATCGTCCTGGAGGCTGGACTCGCCGACTCGCTGGACTCCTGGAGCCGTGTGCAGCCGGAAATCGCGCGATTCGCTCGCGTCTGCTCCTATGACCGGGCCGGCTATGGCTATAGCGATCCAGGACCCATGCCCAGAACGAGCGATCGCAATCGCGTCGGAACTTCATCGAGCGCTGCGGAGCGCCGGCGAACAGCCGCCCTATGTTTTGGTGGGCCATTCATTCGGTGGCTACAACATTCGGGTCTTCAACGGCAAGTACCCGGACCAGGTAGCAGGGCTCGTCCTGGTCGACGCCACTCAGGAGGATCAGTACCGCCTCCTGCCGAGAGCTTGGGCGGACATGGGGGTAGCGATGCGATGGCGTGCTCACCGGCAGGCGTTCTGGGCTCCGCTGTACGTCGATCTTGGGCTCGCTCGCCTGCAATTGCGGATGGAGGGCCGCCAAGTGTCGCCCGTGCTGCTCCAATCGAAGTACCTCAGGGCAAGGGCCAGCGAGTTCGAAAACATCGAGGTGAGCGCCGAGCAGGCCCGGGCAGCGGGTAATATCCACGATAAACCGCTTCTCGTGCTTACCGCGGGGAGAGCCATAGACGACAGCCTCAAGGCCGTCCTCAAAGAAGAGGATCAGAGGGCATATCAGGAGACCTGGATCGACGACCTGCAAACTCGTTTGGCACGCCTGTCGACACGGAGCAGGCGCGTCGTGGTGCCGGACAGCGGCCATGACATGCCGACAGATCGCCCGGACGCGATTGTGACTGCCGTACGGGAGATATATCACTAATTCGCGCTGGTTGGTCGAGCCCAGTTCCAGAATTTTTAACTTTCTCTTGACAAAAGGTTAAATTCCGCCATAGAATCACTCCCAATCAGCTTATCCGGCCTTTGTTGGCTCGGCGGTCCCCGCGTTGTGGGTGCGGTTATTCCACAGGAGAATACTACATGACGGAGTATAAGAGAGGTTTGTCTCTTTTCGGCAGCGGTTCGAAACGGCTCACTGTCCCTGTCGCTGTGCTAATAGCTCTCGGCAGCATTTCCGCCTGGGCTCAATCCTCGGCGTCCGGCACGGTGTCGGGCCAAGTCACGGACCAGCAAGGTCTCGTCGTTCCGGAGGTGCAGGTCAAGGCGACCGATACGTCGACCAACATCACGCTCATCACGCTGTCCAACCAAGCCGGGCGATTCATTATTCCCGATGTCAGCCCGGGAACCTACGATATCACGTTCACAAAGACGGGATTCTCCACGCGCAAAGTCATGAGGCAAGACGTTCGGGTGGCGGAAGTTCTGAACGTCAATGCCACGCTGGAAATTGGCCAGGTGGCAAGTGTGGTGGAAGTCACCGCAGCGCCAGGCGCTGAGCTGCAGTTGGTCAACGCTACCGTCGGAACGACCGTCAGCGGACCGTCCCTGACCTATCTTCCCCTCTTCGGCTCCGACGCTTCCAGCCTTGCGCTTTACCAGCCGGCGGTTGGAGTGAATGGCCAGGTCGCCGGAGCGAATTACGACCAGAACACGTTCCAACTGGATGGCGGCAACAACTCCAACGACATGGACGGCAGCATGATGGACTACACCGGGAGCTATGCTCACAGTTCCTATTCATCGTACGATTGCTGCGCTCCCAGCGGTGTGCTCCCCACGCCGCCCGACACGATTGAAGAATTCAAGGTGGGCACCACCGCACAAACGGCCGACTTCAATGGGTCTTCCGGTTCACAGATCAGTGTGGTGACCAAACGCGGCACCAACGATTTCCATGGGACAGGGTACTGGTACTATAGCGCGAGCGACGTGGGCGCGGCCAACAGCTGGGACAATAACCACACGCCCAGCGGAAACCTCGGCTACACCCCGATTCCCATCACCCACAACAATCGCTACGGTGGCACCATCGGCGGTCCCATGCTGCCGAAACTGGCGGGCGGCAAGACGTACTTCTTCTTCGGCTACGAAGCTTTCAACTTCCCGCAATCCTCGCTGATCAACAAACCGGTGCCCACCGACACGCTGCGCGCCGGCGTCATTCAGATCAACGAGGGTGGCACCTACGTTCCCTTCAATATCAATCCCGGCCCGGTGACCGTGGGTGGAACCACCTACGCGCCTAACTGCCCTGGCTGCGATCCGCGCAACCTTGGTATGAATCCCCTAATTGCGCAACTCTGGAACAAGTTCATGCCGGAGCCGAACAACCTCAACACCGGCGATGCCCACAACGTCGAGGGATTCCAGGGTCAGGTGTCTCTTCCGACGACATCCAAGTTCCTGGTGGGCCGCATCGATCATGATTTCAGCGAAAAGTGGCGCTTCTTTGGCTCCTACCGCTATTTTGCTCTCAAAGCGTTGACCACCAACCAGGTGGACATCGGCGGCGCTCTCCCGGGCGATACGATCGGCGTGCCGGCGGCGCGTGCTCCGCGTCCGCAGAAGCCGTCCATGCTGGTGGGTGGATTGACCACTGTCATCAACCCGACCATGACCAACGATTTCCATTACAGCTTTACCCGGATCTGGTGGCAATGGGCAACGTCCGCGGCGCCGCCCCAACTGCCGGGGTTGGGTGGAGCGCTGGAAATCGGCGGTGAGACCTCGAACGCGCTGATCCCCTATAACGTGAACAACCAGAGCACGCGCCAGCGGTTCTGGGACGGCCACGACTCCGTGCTTAAGGACGACGTGACCAAGATCAAGGGTAGTCACGTAATTACCTTTGGCGGAACCTACCAAAAGAACTTCGACTACCACGAGCGCAACGACAACGGCCAGGGTATCAATACCTCACCGGTGTACCAGATCGGGGCGAATTCCGGCATCCAATACTCGGCGGCGGACCAGCCGGCGGGCTTGCCGGGCAGCCAGGTTGGCACCTGGAATAGCTACTATTCCGAAGTCCTGGGCATCGTCGACCAGCCGCAACAATTGTTCACCCGCAGCGGCCCCCAACTCTCGTTGCTCCCGAACGGGACGCCGATGTTCGACAAGAGCACCATCGACTTCTACAACATCTACGCCAGCGATTCGTGGCACATCAAGCCGACGCTCACCTTGACGTACGGGCTTGGCTATCAGATCGAAATGCCGCCGGTCGAGCAGAACGGCAAGCAGGTGGAGTTGGTCGACTCCAACGGCAATCCCGTCAGTTTCACCAATTATTTCGCTACCAAGGCGTCGGATGCCTTGCAGGGTACGGTGTATAACCCGACTCTCGGCTTTGCGACCATTGCCAATGTCAGCGGCGCGAGCCACAAGTATCCGTTCGAGCCTTTCTACGGCGGCCTGAGCCCCCGTGTCGCGCTTGCCTGGAATCCCAAGGGCGGCGGGAAGTTGTTGGGTGACGGTAAGACCGTGTTCCGGGCGGGTTATGGCCAACTCTACAGCCGTCTGAACGGCGTCGGTCTGGTGCTGATTCCCTTGCTCGGAGTCGGTCTCGGCCAGCCGGTCTCCTGCATTGGCGCTTCCATGACCGGCCAGTGTCTGGGTAGCGGAGGCGTCACTCCGGCGACTGCCTTCCGTATCGGAACCGATGGTTTAACCGCTCCTATTCCGACGCCTTCCGCTACGCTGCCCCAGCCTTACTTTCCTGGCTCCAATGGGACACCGGCATCCGGCGCGGCTTCCGTGCTCGACCAGAGCTTCCGGCCGGCGGCGACCTACAACTTCAACTTCAGCATCCAACGCGAAATCAGGCCGAAGGTGCTGTTCGAAGCGGGTTACATCGGCCGCATCATCACGCATGAGTGGATGCAGCGCGATCTCGATGCCGTCCCCACGATGATGACGCTGGGCGGCCAGAGCTTCGCGTCAGCCTTCGCGGGCATGTTCATTCCCATATGCGGGCTCGGCCCGGTCTGCGCCGGGAACACCACCGTTCCCGTGCAGCCGTTCCTCGAGTCCGCGCTCGGCGGCGCGAATTCGTCCTTCTGCAAGGGCTTCTCGAGCTGCACCGCTGCCGTTGTGAACAACCCCGCCATGAACAGCTACATCCAGCAGACCCAGGTGTTCAACCTCTGGTCCGCTCTAAGCCAGGCGTCCTCCTGGCAGTTGGGCCGCACCCTTCCGAGCAGCGCAAGCGCGGCGTTTCCGTCCGGCCAGGCGTCGGGCATCTATGCCGACGACAGCTCCGGCCATTCCAACTACAATGCGCTCTACACCACATTCTCGACCCATGACTGGCATGGCATCACGACGTTGTCCAACTTCACCTGGGGGCGCGCGCTCGGCACGGGTAGCCAGTCTCAGGCGACCTCGGAATATACCGCGGTCAACCCCTATAACGTCCAACAATCCATGTACGGTTCGCAGTGGTGGGATATCAAGTTCACCTACACCCAGACCTTCCTCTGGTCGGAGCCGTTCTTCAGGGGGCAGAAGGGAATCCTCGGACGGGTGCTCGGCGGATGGAGGATCGCTCCCATCTTCACCGCCCACAGCGGCTATCCCCTGGCTGTCGGGAACAACAGTGGCACACAGTCGTTCGGCGAAACCCAAACCGGCGGCACCCAAGGGGATAACGCGGTTCTCGCCGGCCCGTTTACCGGCGGCACCAGGGCCATCTACAACATCAACATCGCCAACAACGCCAATGGCGTGGGCGTCAATGGCAACCTGGAAAACGGCGGAAACAATATCAATATGTTCTCCAATCCGGCGGCTGTCTTCAATGAGTTCAGGCCTTGCGTCCTGGGCTTCGACACCAATTGCGGAGCCGCCGGCAACATTCGCGGCATGTCTAACTGGAACATGGATCTCAACGTCGCCAAGGACATCAACTTGTTCCGCGAGCGCGTGTCCGGCACCTTGTCCTTCCAATTCTCCAACGTGCTCAATCACGAGGCTCTAAACAACCCCTACCTGTCCATCGGCGATCCGGGCGACTTCGGTGCGCTCGGGTCGAACGAGAACGGTTCAGCGAGCTCGCCGCGGAGCCTGACTTTCAACCTGCGGCTTAGGTTCTAATCGGCGAGTCGGGCAACCGGCAAACCACTTGAGGCGCCGCGGATTAATTCCGCGGCGCTTTTTTGTGTTTCCCGCTCCATAGAATAAAGGCCCCCGGGGTCGAAGGAATCATGATTCTGGCTGATCACCTGAAGAGCATCGATTCGCGGCGAGCTGCGCGATTTCCGGCCGGACTGCATAATGGTACATTTCGTCTATGTCGGATTTCCGCGTTTTTCTAGCGAGCAGTTTTCTGGGACTTTCCGTGGGCCTCGCGCTCACCTTCCCGGCAAATGCCCAGCAGCAGGCAACCGCGCTGGCTGGGTATATGAATCCGTCGTTGCCGGTGGAGCAACGCATTAACGACCTCATCGGCCGCATGACGCTGGAGGAGAAAGTCTCGCAGATGCGCGACCACGCAGAGGCTATTCCGCGGCTCGGCGTTCCGAAGTACGACTGGTGGAACGAGGGACTGCACGGCGTCGCTTTCGCCGGCTACGCGACCAATTTTCCGCAGGTGATCGGAATGGCTGCCACCTGGGACACCGGCCTGGTCCACCGGATGGGCGAGACGGTCTCCACGGAAGCGCGCGCCAAGTACAACCAGGCCGTGCGCAGCGACGATCGCGAAATGTTCTTCGGGCTCACGTTCTGGGCGCCCAACATCAACATCTTTCGCGATCCGCGATGGGGGCGGGGTCAGGAGACCTATGGTGAAGACCCTTTCCTGACGGGCCGCATGGGCGTGGCCTTCGTCACCGGAATGCAGGGAAACGATGCGCACTATTTCCGTGTGGTGTCTACTCCCAAGCACTACGCGGTGCACAGCGGTCCCGAGCCGCTACGCCATCGCTTCAACGTGGATGCCTCGCCGCACGACCTCGAGGACACCTACCTCCCCGCGTTTCGCGCTACCGTGACCGAGGCGCACGCTCAATCTGTCATGTGCGCCTACAACGCGATTGATGGAGAACCCGCCTGCGCCAATGCCATGCTCTTGCGCGATCACCTGCGTGTTGCGTGGAAGTTCGATGGCTACGTGGTGAGCGACTGTGGCGCCGTCGCCGACGTCAACACGGGACACCACTACGCTCCGGACCTTGCTCACGCAGCGGCCGACGCGGTCAAGGCCGGCACCGATCTCGAATGCGGTTGGGCGGAGGGACAGGCGTTCCCGGCGCTGGTCGACGCAGTTCATCGGGGATTGATCCAGGAATCCGACATCGACACGGCGCTGCGCCGCCTGTTCCGGGCGCGATTCGAGCTTGGCATGTTCGACCCGCCGTCCAGTTTCCCGTATGGACGTATCGCCATGAGCGAGGTCAACTCGGCGGAACATCGGCAACTCTCGCTGCGCGCGGCGCGCGAATCCATGGTGCTGCTGAAGAACCGGAATCGGACGCTTCCTCTGAAGGCCGGGATCGCCCGCATTGCCGTGGTCGGTCCTACCGCCGAACTGGTACAGTCGCTGCAAGGCAACTACAACGGACCGCCGCTTTCGCCGGTCTATCCGATCGAGGGAATCGAAAAACGGTTTGCCTCCGCCAAAGTGGCTTATGCGCAGGGATCGACGCTCGTGGACGGACTGGAGATGCCTATCGAACATACCGCGCTCCAGCCCGGCGGCGGTTCGGGCTACGGACTCAGCGGCGAGTACTTCCGCTCGCCCGACTTGAGCGGCACACCGGTCCTCACGCGCACTGACCGTAATATCAATTTCAATTGGGACAAGTTGGTTCCCGTGAGCGGCCTCGAGCGCAATAATTACTCGGTGCGATGGAGCGGCAATTTCATTCCGCCGGCGCCCGGCGAGTACAAGCTGGGAGTGCGCGTGAACTACTGCTATGCCTGCGAGAACGCCGAAGGCTTCCGGCTGTACCTGGATGGCAAGGTGCTGGTGGAAAGCGGCGGCGCCACCGAAGCATCGGTGACCTTCCGCGATACGCAACCGCACCCCATCAAGCTGGAGTACTTACACCGAACCGGGAGTGCCGGTATCGACCTCACGTGGCAAGCTCCGGCGGCTGTGCTGCGCAACCAGGCGGTGGAAGCGGCGAAACAGTCGGACGTGACCGTCGCGTTCGTGGGGCTATCCCCCTCGCTCGAAGGCGAGGAGATGCCTGTGAAACTGGCGGGATTTAGCGGCGGCGATCGCACTTCGCTCGATTTGCCCGCGGTCCAGGAAGACCTGTTGAAAGCGCTCGCCGCCACGCGAAAGCCGCTGGTGGTGGTGCTACAAAACGGCAGCGCGCTGGCCGTCAACTGGGCGCAGCAGAACGCCGACGCGATTCTCGAAGCCTGGTACCCCGGGGAAGAGGGCGGAACGGCAATTGCCGAAACGTTGGCGGGCGACAACAATCCCGCCGGACGCCTACCGCTCACCTTTTACTCTTCACTGAGCCAACTTCCGCCGTTTGAAGATTACTCCATGCGGGGCCGGACTTATCGCTATTTCGCGGGCAACCCGCTCTATGGATTCGGCTTCGGACTCAGCTACACGAACTTTGCGTACAGCAACCTGAAAATGCCATCGAAAGTGAAAGCCGGGGAACCGGTCAAGGTGGAAGCGGATGTGAAGAACGCCGGCGCCGCCGCGGGAGATGAGGTGGTGGAACTCTACCTCACGCAGCCGAAGGCTTTTGAGACTCCGCTGCGGGTGCTGGCTGGATTCCAGCGCGTGCATCTGGGTCCGGGCGAATCGGCTCACGTCATCCTTACGATCGATCCGCGCTCTTTGGGCCAGGTGGATGACAAGGGGAATCGCGTAATCATGCCCGGTGAATATGTCGTCTCGCTGGGCGGCGGACAGCCTCAGGAGTCGGCCTCGGTTCAGACCGGTAAATTCAACGTGGACGGCAAAATCGAGCTGCCGAAATAGGGATCACACGTTCTGGCCGGCGGGCGCGCGGCCCGCGACCTCCTGCTCCCAATACGCCTGCCCGCGCTCATAGCCGCGATGGAAGGCCTCGGTGTCCCACACGTCCGGGTACCACCATTTCAGGCAATCGGGCAGCGACTCCACGGATTTTTGGCGGCATTCGCGGCTGAGGGCCGCTTCGAAACCGGCGCGATAGACGTCGTGGTCCTGTTCGAAGTTGCGGCCCAAGGACCGGTAATGCTCGGCCTGGGCATCGCGCAATCCCAGCCACCAATCTTTGCGCGCGGCATCGATACTTTGCGCGCCGGCCTCCTCGAGTATCTTGTAGGCGCGCTCTTCTTCGGAGCGGTCCTTCGCAAGTACGAGTACCACGGATTTCTTTTGCCGCAGAGCGTCCTCGTAGAAGAAAATCTCGTCGGCGGGAACGCCTTCGGTGGTTTTCTCGTCGGCAGCCTCGCCCAGAATCGCGCCGGCCACGCCTCCGCCCGCGCCAAACAGCGCGGCCGCCCCGGCGCCGACGGCAAAGATGGGACCCACCCCCGGGATGAGTGCGGTGACAGCGACTCCCAGTTCGAAGCCCGCACCCATCCCCAACGCAACGCCGAGCACCCCGCCGATCGCGCCACCAACGCCCGGCTCTTCGGTCTGTGAAGTAGCGATGGAATGGATGGATTCTTCGGGTGTATCGGGGAACAACAGGTTCACCTCGTCCGGCGCGAATCCAGCTCGCCTGAATGCTATGGCGGCGTCGCGCGCCGAGCTGGAATCGCGGAAAACGCCGGCAACGGTTTTCATACCTGGGAACGTTGCACGCCTGTTGCCCATGTCCGCGGGATCACGGTTGGTAAAATGGCGGCAGGTGGGAAAACGAGCGAGACGCGCCGCGAGAGTTGCTCCCGCACCTGGGGAAGCGCCCGCGGCCGCGCCAATCGGCAATCGCAACCGGCAGATGGAACGGTGGATCTACGCGGCGCTCGCGGTAGCGGTGTGCGCGGTTTACCTGCAGGTTCGTCACTTCGATTTCGTCAATTTCGACGATCCCGAGTACATCGGCGGCAATCCGCACGTGCGCGCCGGGCTTACCTGGGCGGGCGTGAAATGGGCGTTCACGTCGACCGCCGCCGCCAACTGGTTTCCGCTGACATGGATTTCGAATATGGCCGCGTACCAGCTTGTCGGGCTGGATAGCGGCTGGCATCACCTGATCAATCTACTGTTGCATGTGCTTGCCAGCGTTCTGCTGCTGGACGCCCTGCGGCGCATGACGGGAGCGCTGTGGCCGAGCGTGTTCGTGGCGTTTGTTTTCGCGCTCCATCCGCTGCACGTGGAATCGGTGGCGTGGGTGGCGGAAAGAAAAGACGTGCTCTGCGGGTTTTTCTGGTGCCTCACGCTGTGGTGTTACGCGCGATATGTCGGGCGGCCATCGAAAGCCGCATACGCGTGGGTCGTGCTGGCGTTCGCCGGCGGGCTGATGTCGAAATCGATGATGGTGACGCTACCCCTGGTGCTTCTGCTGCTCGACTACTGGCCGCTGCGGCGGCCGTGGCGGCGAGCTCTGCTCTGGGAAAAGGCGCCGCTGGTAGCGATGGCCGGCGGTGTCGGTATATTGACGCTGGTGTCGCAGGCGCGCGGGCATGCGGTGCGGTCGCTGGCGTCGCTGCCGCTGGCACTGCGCCTGGAAAACGCCGCGTGGACTTACCTGGCGTATATCGGGCGGATGTTCTGGCCGGCGCGGCTGGCGGTTTATTATCCCTATTCGCACGACATCCCGGCGTGGCATTTGCTGCTGGCCGCGGCGGTTCTGGGAGGCGTCACATACGCGGCGGTGCGATGGTTTCGGCGCTATCCCTATATTGCGGTGGGGTGGTTCTGGTATCTGGTCTCGCTCGTGCCGGTGATCGGGATCGTGCAGGTGGGCGGACAATCGTCGGCCGACCGTTACACTTACCTGCCGTCGATTGGACTGACCATCGCCTTGGCGTGGGGCGCGATCGAGTTCGCCAGGCGATATCCGCAGGCGCGCCGCCCGGTCGCGGTTGCGGCAGTGGCGGCGGTTGGTGTGTGCTCCATACTGACGGCGATCCAGGCATCTTACTGGGCGAATAGCGGACTGCTGTTCCAGCATGCGGTTGATGTTACTAAGGACAATTACATCGCCGATAACAACCTGGCCGATTATTATCTGACGCAAATGCGCACCCAGGACGCGCGCGCGCCGGTGCTCGAAGCGCTGCGGCTCAATCCGGCTTATCCGGAGGCGCATGTGAACCTGGCGACCATCCTGCGGCGAACGGGGGCGATGGGCGAATCGGAACATCAGTATCAGGAGGCGATCCAACTCCAGCCGATCAGCCCGAGCGCACACGCCGGGTATGGCGCGCTGCTGCTCCAGGAGGGCCGCGCCGGCGAAGCGGCAAATGAGTTCGCGCAAGCCGTGAAACTCCAGCCGGAAGATGCCGAGGCGCACTACAACCTGGGACGCGTGCTGGCGGCGATCGGGCGCTTCGATCAGGGCGTGGCGGAACTGAACGAGGCGATCCGTCTGCGGCCCGATTATGCCGAGGCCTATCATAGCCTCGCCCTGGCGTTGGCCGGACGCGGACGATTGACCGAAGCGATCGCCGAGTTGCAGGCGGAGGCGCGGCTCAAGCCGGACGACGCCGGCGTGCACAATACTTTGGGCATGCTGCTGGCGGGCGTGGGGAGGCTCGACGAAGCGATCGCGGAATACGCCGAGGCGCTGCGGATTCAGCCGAATTTCATTGCCGCGCGGCAGGGGCTGGAGGCGGCGAAGAAGAGGGCGCGGTGAGTCGTTGGAAAAGGCACCGCTCCCTCGCGGTCGCGGCTCAGTAGGCCCTCCAGAGCGTTACCGGGCCCAACAATCCTGAAGGCAATAGCGGCGAACTGGCCTGATAAAACTGCTGGGTGGTGAGGGTGTACTTGGTGGTGACGCCGGGCTGGGCATCGCCGATCAGCCGGTTCACCCACAGGTTCGCCACGCGGATTTCGAGAGTGTTGGCGCCAGGCTTGAGCGCGTCGGTAAGCTCCACGCGGAAGGGCGGATGCCACACGATGCCGAGGGCCTTACCGTTCACCGACACCTCCGCCACGTTTTTCACGTCGCCCAGGTCGAGCCAGAAACGCGCGCCTGTCCGGAACCAATCGGCGGGCGCCTGGATGGAGTTCGTGTAAGTTCCGGTGCCGCTGAAGTAACGCACTCCGGGGTCGCTGCTTTCATGCCACGAAACGAGGGGCATGGTGATGGAATCGGGCGCGCCGCGTCCCGGTTGAAATTTCACGGTCCACGGACCGTCGACAGCGGCGATCCTGACTTGCAAAGGCCAAGCCACCGTGCGCGAGGGTGCGTTGCCCGGCCGGAAAACTACGAACACCGCTTCCCACGCCTGCAACGGCATGTTGACGACCATTCGCTCGCCCTCGGTGTAGTACGTGACCGGCTCGCGCACTCCGGTGTCGGCGTGCCACAACTCGGGGACCATGCCCTGCACGCGGAACGTCGCGTCCACGGTCTCGGCGCGATCGTTGCGATGGTCCACCCAGTAGATCTCGGTGCCGGGCAGGGTGCGATGCACGAACAACAGGCTGGTGTCCGGCCGCGGCTTGGTGTATTCGAAATCGGGCGGAGTTTTGAGCGCGGCTTGGGTCTGCGCAAGCACCGGTCCGCCATAGACCGTTCCCTTGCCGCAGGCGTGCTCGCCCGTGCCGGAACCCCAGACCTGCTCGACAATGGCATGGAATTCGTCGGCGCTGTCGCTCAAGCTGGGGGAATCGGTCGGCTTGGGACCGGCGACCACCGCGCCCGCCATCGCCAGATCGCGAATCTTGCGCAGCACCGCGAGCGACATGTGCTGGCTGTAAGGATCGAGCGCCAGTACGCGATAGCGCATGTGGCTGGGGGTGACGATTTCGCCGTTGGCGACCGAAGTTTCATGAATCAACGCGTCGGCATTGACGTAATCGAAGTTGTAGCCGGGCGGCACGTCGGGCGACTTGCTGGCGAATTCCGCCGTCAGGTTGGAGTCCTCACCGTAAAAATAGAGCACGTCGGCCACGAATCGCCCCTGCTGCAGCAGGTAGGAACTGCGGGCGAGATAAGTGACCCATGGTTTGGCCATCCCGGCCCAGGTTTCATTGCGCGTGAACCACTGGCCGAAAGGACCCAGGCCCAGGCCAGGCGCCTTATCGACCAGCGGCTGGTGCACCGATGTGTGGATGACGAAGCGGTTCAGCCCCATCGCCAGTTCTTTGTCGGCCGTCGGTTTCAGCGTCTCCGGCGACCACGCCCACGGCCCCAGCCGCGCCGTCAGCGACTCCGCCGCCACCAGGTTCTGCCCATAAATATGGGCCACCGACGCCGACTCGCGGATGTCCGCGTTATATCCGAATTGCTCGTGGTCCTGGCCGGGAAGTTGCGTCCACATGGCGCTCATGGGAATGTCGGCGCGGCGCTTCACTTCCATGCCGTCGCCGATGAAGGCGCGCCCGGATTCATGAGATTCGCTGTAGCGGCCCATACCGCGCGTGTGGAGGAGGTCGGTAAGCTGGTCGTAGTGGTTTTCGGCGGTCAACTCGCCGATGGTCTTGCGGAAGTCCCATAGGAAGCGGTCAGTGGCTTCGGCGCTGGCGACGATGCGGCCGGTCAGAACGGGCATCCAGGGGCGCGGATCGTACCCGCGGCGCTTGTTGAACTCGGCGATCATGTCGTCGGTCCAATTTTCGACGCCCGCTTCCCAGCTATCGGTGATCACGTACTCCAAGCCGCGCTTCCCCATGAGCGACCCGAGCGTCTCCTGGTACATGTCGAGGTAATGATCCATGTACGCCTTGACATCCGCGCGGTTGAGTTTGTCGACTTCGAGCCCGGTGGCTTCGGGCGAGGCCGGCGAATTGCGCGCGCCGGTGAGCGAATAACCCATGCGCAGCACTACCCAATGGCCGGCGGGCGGCGTCCAATCGAGCACCGCGCCAGGGTGCATTTGCGAGGTCAGGTCGATCACGTCCTGTTTGCCGATCGCGTCGCCGGCCGGCGGAGTGGGGAAAGCGTAGAGGTCCGGCGCGGCAGCGAAGGCGGCCTTCTCTTCGAAGCGATTCACGCGCGCGCCGGCGTAGAGAGAAAGCTGCGTGATGCGAACCTGGGGACCGGCGAATGCGGGCGTCCCGCCTCCCGGCGGTATTGCCGAATAGAAGGCGATACGAAAATAGCGGGCCGTCACCGGCGCGAAGGAGACAGTATGGGGAATGGCTCCGCCAGCGGGAATCGACGTTACGGGCTTGAACTGAGCGCCATCGTCGCTCGACAGCAGTTCGCGCGTGCCCAGACCATTGGCCGCGAGCGTGACTGCGGCCACCTTTTGCGGCTGCGTGAACTCGAACTGCATCCAGGATCCGTCCGGCGAATCGGTCGCGGGCAGGAACATGACGTTTTCGCCATCTCCTCTGGCCAGCGCCGACGAATCCACGCGGGTCCCGCTGGCGGATATGTTCGCCGGAACCAGCGACTGGTCGCCCTCCGGCGCGCGATATGCGATTACGGCGGCGTCGGCATAAAAACTCGTGGTCGAGCCGCCGCGCGGAATGTTCTGGTAGGGTCCGGTAACGGTGGGCGGTTGCGGCAGCGATCCGGCGAACGGTTTCCCACCCTCCACGCGCGTCTCACTCCAGACCAGCTTCTTCATGGCCTGCTCGGGTTTCACCCACGGACCGCCGGTTTCGCTCCATCCCGGCGAACCGGCAATGGCCATTTCCAGGCCCAACTGGTCGGCCAGCGTGGCGGCATAATGGAATGCGTCCTTCCATTCCGGCGTCATGTAGACGAGGCGATGGTCCACCACCTGCGGGGTGTTGAGTGAAGCGTCGAAGTTCTGGAATCCGCCGATGCCGACGCGCTTCATCCATTCCAGGTCGAGCTTGATGCCTTCCCTGGTGATGTTGCCGTTCATCCAATGCCACCAGACGCGCGGTCTGGCGCTGTCGGGGGGATCGAGAAATCCGCGGGCGAGCGGATCGACATTCTGCGCGGAGGCAATCCACGCTGTCACGACGGACGCGGCCAGGCACAAGAAGCCAATCGTGCGATGCATGATTGACTACTATATCTCCCGCCGCGTTCAGGAGGCGGAATCGCCCGAGCCGCGAATGCGCGACATACAGGTGGAACGGCGATCAAAGAGACCTCTAGGTCCTTGCGTACCCGTATTTCGGGCCGCTCGGCCAGCCACACCGGACGAAGCCGGAACCGGTCACGGGCCGCTCACTGCCTCAGAACCGTTGTTTGTGCCACCCGTCGTCAGATGCAGGCCGACTTCCCGATTACCTGTTCTATCGGCGTTGATCTGCGTTCATCGGCGGCCGATCTCAGGTTTTGGTTTTCGCGTTGGGACGGAAGAAGAGCAGATCTGGCCGCCGATGAACGCAGAGCAAAGCCGATGAATCCAAGAGCGCGGCAATCCATCGGCTTCAGTCGCATTGCGGAATCGCCACTCTTATGTCGACCTCGGACCGGCCGCTACATCACGATCAGCGGCGACGAATTCGAGGCTACGCCATTCGGGTTGGTCACGCAAACCGACGTTCGCGCGGCGGAGGTTATGGTCACCGCCACTTTCAATTGCGAGGTGCTCACAAACATGACCTGGTTTCCGGTGTACGATGCGCTGCCTACCGTGACTTTCAGACCGGATCCGGGCTGGAAATTTGCGCCATTGACGGTGAGCATCTGGATCGCATTGGAAGGAATCAATGGGTCGGGTGAGAGCGAGGCGATCACTGGGGTGGGCGGTGCGCTTACCTGCAAGTTCACACTCTTGGACGCGCCTCCGTTGGCGTTCACCACCTGCACCGCGTAGACATTCGGTGTCAGCCCGGTTATGACGTTCACCTGCAATTCGGTCGGCGTCAGCAGAGCCAGTTGGCTGGCGGTGATGAGCGTGCCGCCGATTGTCAATTTCAGGCCCGCCTGGAATCCGCTTCCGTCAATGGTCAGGACTTGCGGCAGATTCGAGGCCGTCATGGGATTGGGGTTCAGGGTTGTAATAGCCGGCGCCGCGGCCGGCGCGGTCACCGTCAGGTTCACGGGAGTGCTCGCGGCCCCGTTGGGATTGGTGACAATCACGGGCAGAGTTTGCGCGGTGGCGCCCACGACGACGCTGACCATCAATTGCGTGCTCGCCGCCGAGGTGATCTGCGAGGCCTGATAAACGGTCCCACCGACCGTCACTTTCATTCCGCTGCCGGAAACGAATCCGGTTCCGCTGACGATCAGCGTCTGTGCGGAGGTCGAACCGGTCATGGGATTCGGATTCAGCGCGGCGATGACGGGCGACGCCGGGACGGCCGACACTGTCAGGGTTTCCGGATTGCTAGCCAGTCCACTCGGATTGGTGACCTCGACCGGCAAATTCTGAGCGGTGGCGCCGACGACGACGTTCACCGTCAGCAGTGTGCCGGTGACCGAGGCGATCTGCGAACCCTGGTAGACCACCCCGCCGACGGAAACCTTCAATCCGCTGCCGGCGACAAAGTTGCTTCCGTTGACGGTGAGGACTTGAGCCGAATTGGAACCGGCCATGGGATTCGGGGTCAGGCCGTAGACGGCCGGCGACGGGGGCGGGGCGGTCACAGTGAGGGTAGCGGCAACGGTCGCGAGGCCGTTGGGATCGGTCACCACGACCGGCAAACTCTGAGCGGCAGCGCCTACCGTGACGCTCGCCGTCAACTGCGTGCTGCTCACGAAGGTGACTTGCGAGCCCTGATAAACCGTGCTGCCGACGGTAACTTTCAAGCCGCTGCCGGAAACGAACCCGCTGCCGTTGACGGTCAGCGCCTGCGCGGAACTCGACCCCGTGATGGGATTCGGGCTTAACAAGGCGATCGAAGGCGGTACACTAGCCGTATTGACCGTGAGGGTCGCGGAATTCGTGGTTTTGCCGCTCGGGAGGGTGACCTGTACCGGAAGGCTCTGCGCGGCGGCGCCCACGCTCAAGCTCACCACCAACTGCGAACTGCTGACGAAAGTGACTGACGACCCCTGGTAGGTGACCGATCCCACTTTCACCGCGAGACTCGAACCCGCCGCGAAGCCGGAGCCGTTGATTGTGAGGTTTTGGCTGGCCGCCGATTCCGTGATCGGATTCGGACTCAAGGAGACTATAGCGGGCGCCGGCGCGGTGCCGCTCCAGTTGGTGACCAGCGCATTCGCGTCCACCGAGCCGAGGCCGGTGGCGAGATCGTAGCCGGGACCGGCATTGTAGCCGGTCATTTTTCCGACAGTGGCAGATGTTGTCGTGGAGCAATTGGGCGAACCGCCCACGCAAGCTACCGCGTTCGACCCCGCGGTGACATCGTGGAAGACCGAGGGGACCGATGCGGCCAGCGCGTAGAGTTTGCTATCGGGATTGCCGTTCGCGGCATGGGTGTACTGATTGACGATGGCCATCAGTCCGGCGAAAGACGGGGTCGCGGCAGAGGTCCCACCGACGAGATAGAGGCCGCCTTCCTGCTCGATCACGTAACCATCGTGTCCCGCGGCGGAAAGAGAAACGTCCGGCGTCAGGCGCGCCGTCCCGGCGGGTACGCCGGCTCCGGTTTGCCAACTGGCCCGATTCCACATCAGGCTGACTCCGCCTCCGCCGGCCCACAGTCCCGAACCTCCGGCATCGCTGCTCTCGTTCCATACCATTTCGGGAATGTAGCCGAGCGCCGACGCCATCTGCGCATTATTATTCGGGCTCCAATAGGTAGAAGGCGAGGACGTATCGCTGAACTCCGTGCCACCGACGGCGACATTGTAAGGAGTGGACGCAAGGCCGTTGATGCCGAAGCCCTGGCTCGCCGCCGTGCTGTTCCCTGCGTCGCAGCCGGCCGAACCGCTGTCGCCGTTGGCGACGAAAATGGCGATCCCTTCGCCCGCGGCCTGCTGCCACAGACTGCCATAGAAGGAGTTGCTTGAGCCGATCAGCGCTTCGCACAGGCCGTAGCTCAAAGTCATCACGGGAGCAGTATTGTGCTGCACGATGTACTGCGCCGAAAGAGTGACGCCGTCGGAAGCGCTGGTACTGGCGGACGTCACGAAATAGATGGTCGCGCCCTTGGCCACCGCGCCCGCCCACTCCACGTCGAGATCCGCTTCGGTCTCGTCGCCCAAAACGATTCCGGGATCTTTGCCGTTGAAAATCACGGTCGGATTGTTCGCGGGCAAACTCCACAAGGCGCGGAAGCCCGTGATGTCGCTCAACTTGATATCCGTCTCACCTACGACAGCGATGCTCTGGCCGGTGCCATCGTAACCGGCGTTCCAAAGAGGGGTCAAGTCGTAAATGGTGGCGAAGTCGTAAGGTGAAAGTCCGTGAATGCCGCCGCTGAAGTTGGTGAGCGGAGCCGCGGGCGGCGAAATGACGTGATGGAACGAACGCACTCCGAAATCGTGCAGAGAAACCACGCCGCGCACCACCGATGCGAATGCCGCGGGGATGGAGATATCGGTGGCATTGGCTACGTGCGCGCGGCCGTTCCATTGGTAGCGGTCGATCTCGGTATGAAAAGCCGCTTCCACTTGCGCAGCGGCGCCGCTGAATTCGATGCTGCGCCTTCCGGGCGCGACTTCCGTCACCTGGAACCCCTGCGACACGAGCCAGGCGGCGATGGCGTCGATATCCTGCTGCGCCACGCCGAACTGGTCGCCGAACTGCTCCGGCGTCAACCAGGCATGATAGCTCGGGGAAGCCGGGTCCTGCTGTTCGACCAGGAACTGCTCGATCGCGGCTTCCTGTTCGGGGCTGCTCGCAAGATGCAAGAGCATGCGTTCCATCGGCAGACTGGCGGGCGCCCGGCCAAGTTGTTTAGCCATGTTCACTAACGGATGAGTAGTGCCGGGTATACGCACTAATGCGCCATCCGGATTCTCGACGATTCGGGGGCGAACTTGAGCGCAGACGGCACCGGCAAGGAGGATGCCAAGGAAAACTGCGCGGCTTTTGGACAAATTCGGCCTCCGTATGGAATGCGTTGAAGCATCCCGACGGCAACCTTATCGGCCCGGGTTAACAGAATATGAGAGCTGAAAAACTTAAATAGAATCGACCCGCGAGGTTCACCCGCACGGGGTGGACTCGCCGCTGGCGTCCCGCTCAAGACGAGCGGAACGAAGTTTCCTGGCGATCTTTGAGCCTTGCGGGAAACGCTTTTGTTAGATTGAGAACCGCCCTGAACCGGTTCGGTGGGCCACTTCGGCAAAAGCCTATTTCACGACCTTTAGCTGAAACTGGTGCAACAAGCTCTCGTACTGCGGACGCCGAATCAGCGTCATAAGGTAAAGCAGATATTCTGTGTATGAGATGGAGGAGTCCCATCGATTCGTCAAGGAGCTAAGCGAAATGAAGATATCTCTTTCAGTTGATGAAAGCGATTTGCTGGCCTTTTTCGAGGTGATGCCCACACCGGCTGAACACGATATTTCGTGGGAGTACAACGATTCCGTTTACGAAGTGAGCAGGAACAACGTTCATCTGACTTTTGCTCTTGTGCCGGTGTCCCGAGATGTGAAAATCAAATTCAAAGTCGGCGAACTCCTCGTGTACGAACTGAACGCTACGGGAATACAGGACATAAAGCACCACCGGGAAAAGGGCCGGGAATCTCTCGAAGTCATCCTGGCAGCGCGAGATTCGCTTTGGATACGGCTCAAGCCTGAGGTCTCTATTCACCACAACATGGCCGAGCGGTAGTGAAAACGATCGATCTGAAGACTAATGCCAGGGCGGAAATACCATAACTTGACTCCGGACGGCGATTTCAGAAACTACACCGGGACGGTCCAGATTGGCCAGGTAGCTCGACAGAATCTGACCCAACTCTTACCGGTATCCGCCCCTACCCCCGGCGGGAGTCGCGACTGCCGGCGCCGGCGGAAGGAACTTGGGATCGAGAATCTTGTCGATCTCGTCGCGCGACGCTTCCAGGTGCGCCTTGGTTTCGGCATCGGTGGCCTTGGCGAGCGCGGCCGTGATGGCGCTCTTGAGCGATAGCAGTTCCGCGCGGTACATCGGCTTCTCATCGCCGGGCACGCCGCCGCCGCGCCCGCCGCGGCCCGCGGGAGCGGTAGCGGGGGCTGCCGCCGCTTGCGCCGGCGGATTGATCTTGTTGCCGACCAGCGTGAGATATGAACGCTGCAGACCGCGGCGGTAGGCGTCGATCTTCACTTGCGGGCCGTCGAGCTCTTTCCATACGCCTTTGCGCACCGTGGCCAGGAACTCCACCGGCGAGTACGCGCGCGAGCCATCAAGCGTTTCCTGCTCGATCAACCGGCCGAAGCGCGCGCTGTTCATCAGGCTGTTCAGCACCGCCTGCTGGGCGTTGCGAATGCGATCGAGCACGCCGACCGGTTCGATGCGCCGCAGAATCTCTTCGTCCACCATCCAAGCCGGCGTGGTGAATGCGTTATCCACCAGGAATCGGACGGCTTCCGACTGGCGCTCTTTCGGCACCAGACTGAAGATGCGGCCTTCCTGCCCGATGGCTTTTTCCTGGCTGTTGAACCCGCCCACGATCTGCGTGACGTGGGTCATTTCGGTCTGCCATTGGCTGACCATGCGGCCGTACATTTCGGAAAGATCGTCGTAGGTCTCGCCGTCCTTCCAGGCAGTGGCGCTCATCAGCATTTTTTCCACGCGCTGAAGATTCTTCACTCCGAGCGTGGTGGCCTTGACGGCATCGGCATCGCCCACGGCTTCAGTCTCGTCGCCGGGGTCGGAACCGGCGGAGTTCGCGGTGGAGAAGCGCAGCCACGGCTTGTCGTCCTGCTCTTTGGCCCACTTGTTCAGGGTCGGCTTTTCTTCATCGGCGGTGGTGGCGCCGGGAATCGGAGTGTAGCCCCATTTGGTGGCCCAGATATCGTACGGTCCGATGCGCGGGACCAGATCTTCGACGGCAATGTGGTCTTCGGGCTGCGCCACGTAGTTGAAGCGCGCATAGTCCATGATGGACGGCGTGTGCCCCATTTCATGGACCCACTTCGGATCGCGAATTTTCTCGAACGGGTATTCCGAGCTGGCCTTCATGTTGTGCTGAAAGCCGAGAGTGTGGCCCACTTCGTGCGCCACCACATATTCCAGCAGGCGGCCCATCAGATCGTCGGGCAGCGGCAATTTCTGCGCGCGCGGATCGAGCGGCCCGACTTGCGTGAAATACCAGTCGCGGGCCAGCACCATCACGTTGTGATAGAACTGAATGTCCGCGTTGAGGATCTCGCCCGTGCGCGGGTCGGAAATATGCGGCCCGCTGGCATTCTCGACGGTGGATGGCAGCCAGCGGATCACCGAATGGCGCACGTCTTCCGGGCTCCACGTGGGATCTTCTTCCGCTGTGGGCATCTTCTTGGCCATGATGGCGTTCGAAAATCCGGCTTCCTTGAAGGCGACGTTCCAATCTTCTACTCCCTTGATGAGCCACGGCACCCACTTGGTGGGCGTGGCGGCATCGATGTAATAGACGATGGGCTTCACGGGGTCGGAAACGGCAGCGTTGGGATCTTTCTTCTCGAGGCGCCAGCGAGCGATGTACTCGACGTTGTCGGCCTTGTAGTCGTCGTGCGTGTAGTCCATGCTTCGGGTGGTGAAGTAGCCCACGCGATTGTCGAACAGCCGCGGCATCATGGGTTTTTCGGGGAGTTTCACCATGCTGTGATGGAGGACGACGGTGGCTGTGCTGCCGCGCATCGTCCCGCCTCCGAGTCCGCCGCCGCCCCGGCCCGTGCCGGCGGTCGCGCCGCCGCGCCCGGGCGTATTGGTATACGTCACGGTCACTTCAGCTTCGATATTCTCCGTGAAGGGATGAATGTGCTCGATGAACGAGCGGGATGCATCCACGCCGGAAGCGCCCAGATGCTGGCGCGCGCTGATTTCGGGCACTTCCGTGGCGCCGCCGGCGCCCCCGGCCTGGGGAACGAAGAGCCGCGTGACGTCGATCACCGGATCGCCATCTTTGGAAAATGCGGCCACTGGGAAGGACATGAGAATGGTATCGTTGTCGGCCGCCCTCACCGCCATGGCGATGGGCGATTTGGGGTCGGCGCTGACACTGAAATCGACATCTTCGAGCAGCACGCGATTGCCCTTCTGCTCCCAGCGAACTACGAGATCGGCAAACTGGCCGCCGCCATAACCCACGCCGATCGTGGTCTTGGCGATCTGCGAGTTCCACAGGAAATCTCTGCCCAATTCGCTCTTGGGGATCTCGTAATAATAGGTATCTTTTACCTGGTGGACGGTGAAGAGGCCTTGGGACGTTTTGGCATCCTTGGTGATGACGCGGTCGTACGGCTGCGGCTCGGGGTTGGCGGCGCCGCGCCCGGCGCCCCGGCCGCCTTGCGGCACTTGGGCGGGAGCGTCATCCTGCGCGTAGAGGCCAAGGGCAAACAGGGCCGACAAGGCAACGAATGTAATGCGAGACATTGGTCCTCCTCCAGAAAAACGGTGACGTTTATCTTATCAGGAGTGCGGGGAGAAAACTCCGTTGAGGATCTGCGGGAGGCGCGATATGAAAAAGACAGAACCTCCCACGCGACACGATCGAGTTGCAGTGCATCTTCTCTGCGTCCTCTGCGTCTCTGCGTGAACCCAAAGAAAACACTTCTCGCAGAGGCGCAGAGGACGCAGAGAGAATTGCCTGCGGCGGATGGGGTAAGTGCAATCTCCTTCCGAGAGGTTGCGGTTTTGCGGGAGATTGCTTTTGGGGTTGCGCGCATGGACGCACAGGCGAGGGCCATCTTCGACAAATACCTGCATACGTATTCGAGAATTCCAAGGGCTAAATTCCAGGCAGCCGATGAGATCGCGCGGCGCGATAGAATCTGCCTTATGACTCGCCCGCTTTTCGCACTTTTGCTAACCGCCGCCTGCTGGGGACAAACCGACAACGCTCCGCATTTCCCCAACCAGGAGGGCGACTATACGGTTCACGACTTCGAGTTCAAATCGGGGGAAAAGCTGGCGGAATTGCGCCTGCACTACACCACGCTCGGCTCGCCCACGCGCAATGCCGCCGGGCATGTGAACAACGCCGTCCTGATCATGCACGGCACCGGCGGACAAGGCCGCGGATTTCTGAGCGCGCAATTCGCGGGCGAACTTTTCGGTCCCGGCCAGCCGCTCGATATCGCGCGCTACTATATCATCCTGCCCGACGCCATCGGCAATGGGAAATCGAGCAAGCCGAGCGACGGCCTGCGCACAAGATTCCCGCATTACCGCTATGACGACATGGTGAAGGCCGACTACCTGCTGCTGCATGACGGCCTGCACGTCGATCATCTACGCCTGGTGATGGGCACTTCGATGGGCGCGATGCATACATGGGTGTGGGGCGAGATGTACCCGGATTTTATGGACGCGCTGATGCCGCTGGCGAGCGCTCCTGTGGAGATTGCCGGCCGCAATCGCATGTTCCGGGCCATGATTATGCAGGCGATTCGTAACGATCCCGACTGGCACGATGGCGAGTACACCAAGCAGCCGCTGAACGGATTGACGGCCGCCGAGTACGCTTTGTGGATGATGACCTCGAGCCCGTTGCAATTGCAGAAGGCCAACCCCACGCACGAGCAGGCTGACGCGGCAGTGGTGAAGGTGCGGCAAGCGGCCGAAAAGCTCGACGCCAACGACATGCTGTACTACTTCGACGCTTCGACCGACTATAATCCGGACCCGATGCTCGATCGCATCAAAGCACCGCTTTACGCGGTGAATTCGGCGGATGACGTGGTGAATCCGCCGGAACTCGGCATTCTCGATCGCGAAATCAAGAAAGTGACGCACGGGCGGTACATTCTGATTCCCACGAGCGACGAGACGCGCGGCCACGGCACGCATTCGCGCGCGGTAGTCTGGAAAAACTACCTTCTGGAACTGCTGGCGGAATCCGAACCGCGCGCCGCGTTGATGGACCCCGCCAACCAAAATTGGAAGCAAAGCGCGCCGGCGGTTTACCGCGTGCGGGTGGCCACCACGCAGGGCAATTTCACCATCGAAGGCCATCGCGACTGGGCGCCGCTGGGCGCCGACCGCTTCTACAACCTGGTGCGCGCGGGATTCTACGACGACTCGCGTTTCTTTCGCGTGATCGCCAACGATTTCGCGCAATTCGGTATCCCCGGCGACCCCGTGTTGGCCGCCACGTGGCGCAATGCCAGCTTCCCCGACGACGCCGTCAAGCAGAGCAACATCCGCGGATACGTGGCCTATGCCATGACGGGACCGAACGCGCGCACGACGCAGATTTTCGTGTTGATGGGCGACCGTTCGCGGCAGGATAAGGACGGATTCGCACCGTTCGGAATCGTCGTCCAGGGCTTGGACGTGGTCGACAAGCTCTATTCGGGGTATGGCGAGAGTGCCGGCGGCGGCATGCGCGGCGGCAAGCAGGCGAAAATCTTCGAGGGTGGAAACGCGTACATGGATGCGGCTTGTCCGAAGCTCGACAAGCTGCTGCGGGCGGCGGTGTTGTAAGGTGCGCGAAGATATAGGCATGGCCGGCCATTCGTCTCCGCCCGCATTCCTGTTCGACCTCGACGGCACGCTCATCGACAGCGTCTATCAGCATGTGCTCGCGTGGCGCGAGGCGCTCGAGCACACCGGGATGGAGCTTTCGGTGTGGCGCATTCATCGGCGGATCGGCATGAGCGGCGGCCTGTTTGTGAATGCGCTCCTGCGGGAAGTGGGCGGCGATCTTTCGGCGGTGGATTCCGAACGCCTGCAGACGATTCACGCCGAAGCTTACCAGCGGTACGTTTCGCAAGTGAGGCCGCTGCCGGGAGCGCGGGAATTGCTGAACGTTCTGGCCGCCGAAAAGGTGCCGCATGCTATCGCCACTAGCGGACGGCAGGACACGGCGCGGCTCTCGCTCGAAATGCTGGGCGCGGACCCCGAACTTGCCGTGATTACGCGCGATCAGGTGCGGTACGCCAAACCCGATCCCGACCTGTTTCTGGCGGCTGCCGAACGGCTGGGCGTACCGATCGAACGCTGCGTGGTGGTGGGAGACAGCATCTGGGATTTGCTGGCGGCACAGCGCGCGCGAGCGCTCGGGGTGGGCGTGCTTTCGGGCGGGTACGGCCTGGAGGAACTCGAACGCGCGGGAGCGTATCGCGTGTACGAAGACCCCCGGGACTTGCTCGATCACCTGGACGAGCTGGGCGTACGAAGATAGCGGACGACCGGCCGCGTGAGCACTGTATAATTAACCGGAATGAAGCTCGTCGGGATTCTTCTCCTCGCCGGTTTGGCGTTCGCGCAGAACCGGTTGACGCCGGGTACGGCGCCATTTATTACGGTGAACGCGCCGGTGATCGCGCTCGAGCACGTGCGCGTGATTGACGGGACGGGCGCGGCGGCGCGCGAAGACCAGACGGTCATCGTCGATCATGGCAAGATCGCGGCGGTGGGTCCGGTGGCCTCGATTGCCGTGCCGGCCGGCGCGCAGACCATGGATCTCACCGGGAACACCGTGATTCCCGGAATCGTGGGCATGCACGAGCATCTCTTCTATAACTCAGGCGATGGCATTCCCACCTACAACGAGCAGGCGTACAGCTTTCCGCGGCTCTATCTGGCGTGCGGGGTGACTAGCGCGCGAACAGCGGGCAGCCTCGAACCATACACCGACCTCAGCGTGAAGAAAATGATCGATACGGGCAAGATGCCGGGTCCCAAGCTGTGGATCACTGGACCGTATCTGGAAGGAAAGGGCACGTTCGCGGCGCAGATGCACGAACTCGCCGGACCGGAAGATGCTGTGCGCACTGTGGAATATTGGATCGCGGAAGGTGTGACGTCATTCAAGGCTTACATGAATATTTCGCACGCCGAACTGAAGGCGGCGGTGGATGCGGCGCACAAACACGGCATCAAGGTCACGGGCCACCTGTGCTCGATCGGATTCCGCGAAGCGGCCGGGATCGGGATCGACAACCTGGAACACGGCCTGCTCGTGGACACCGAATTTCACCCGGGAAAACAGCCGGACGTATGTCCGAACGGGACGCTGGCCGAGATTGCCCATCTGGATTTGAATAGCGGGCCGGTGCTCGATATGATCGCCGACCTGGTGGCGCACAACGTGGCGATCACGTCGACGCTGGCGGTGTTCGAGGCGTTCGACGGCAGCCGGCCGCCGCTCGAGAAGCGCTTCCTGGACGCGGTGACGCCGGAAGCCGCGCTCAGCTATCTGGAAGCGCGCGCCAATGCCCGCGGTGGACCCAATGCTCCGGCCTTCGAGGAACTCCGGAAGGAAATGGATTTCGAATACGCTTTCGTGAAAGCCGGCGGTCTGCTGATGGCCGGCGCCGATCCGACGGGCAACGGCGGTGCGCTCGCGGGGTTCGCCGACCAGCGCAATATCGAACTATTGGTGGAAGCCGGATTCTCACCCGTGCAGGCGATTCAGATCGCCACTTCGAACGGCGCGAAATACCTCGGCGAGTTGGATCGTGTGGGCACGATCGCCACGGGGAAGCAGGCCGACCTCGTGGTGATCGACGGCAATCCGGCGGCGAACATCGCCGCTATACGGAAGGTGAAACTGGTTTTCAAGGACGGCGCGGGGTACGATCCGGCGAAGCTGCTCGATTCGGTGAAGGGCGCGGCGGGAATGCACTGATTGAAAGCGGTAGGCGGTTCTGAAATAAAACTGAAATATGCGACTCGCCGGCGCTGCGCTGTTCCTGGCGGCCGGTTTCCGGCTGGCCGCACAGCCGGTAGGGGTTGCGGGCACGGTTATCGATCAGACTACCGGCAAGGCTCCGGCGCGAGTCCGTGTGGTTTTGACATGCCCGCCTAAGCTGGAGTTTTACGGCGCGGTGACCGATTCCGCAGGCCATTTTCAATCGATAACATGCCGCCCGGAGAATACAGGCTCGTCGAGGCCGATCGGGCGAGTACCACGCGAGGAAGGCGCCCCAGTGCACATCACCGTCGGAGAAATAGCCGCCTACGACCAGCGTCACATCCGTACCGCCATAAATGCCCCGGACGCTGATTGCGTCGGCGCCGGGAATCACCAGCGAACAATCCACTATCTTCATCCCGAAAATCCAGTATCCTGACCCTATGATCGAAGCTCCGGGACGAGTCAAGGATCTCGCGGGTCCGCCCACTTTCGCCACCGCCGAGGAGGAGCGCCGCCATCGTAAGGTACACCTCGCGGGCGCATTCCGCCTGTTCGCGCGCTTCGGGTTCGACGAAGGCGTCGCCGGGCACATCACCGCGCGCGATCCCGAACATCCCGATTGGTTCTGGGCCAACCCCTTCGGCACGCACTTCTCGCAGATCCGCGCCTCCGACCTGGTGCTGGTCAACGAGCGCGGCGAGGTCATCCACGGCGACCACCCGTCAACACCTCCGCCTTCGCCATTCACTCGCGCGTTCACGCCGCGCGGCCCGATGCCGTGGCGGCGGCGCACGCCCATTCCATCCACGGCAAAGCCTGGGCGTCGCTGGGCCGACTGCTCGACCCCATCACGCAGGATTCCTGCGCCTTCTACCAGGACCACGCCCTGTTCGACGATTTCACCGGCGTGGTCTACGAGACCTCCGAGGGCGACCGCATCGCCCGCGCGCTCGGCGCCGCCAAGGCCGTCATCCTGCGCAATCACGGGCTGCTGACGGTCGGTGCCAGCGTCGACGAAGCAGCGTGGTGGTTCATCACCATGGAGCGCAGTTGCCAGGCGCAACTGCTGGCGGAATCGGTGGGCAAGCCGGTGCTCATCTCGCACCAGTGCGCGCTCGACACGCGCGACCAGGTGGCCGGCGGCATCAACGGCTGGTTCCAGTATCAGCCCCTCTGGAACATGATCAGTCGCCTGGAGCCCGACCTGTTCGACTGAGCGCAGCGATCAGCGATCGCATATCGCCCGGGAGCGGCGATTCGATCCGCAGCCGCTCCCCGCTTGCCGGATGCATGAATTCGAGCGACGCCGCGTGCAGCGCCACGCGCGCGATGCGCCGCTCCGACGCTTCCTCCGGGCGATATTTCCGGTCGCCGACCACCGGATGTCCGGCCGCGGCGAACTGCACGCGAATCTGATTCTGAAAGCCTGTCGCGAGCGTGACGCGCACGAGAGTTGCGCCGCGCAGATATCGCTCCACCGAATAATGAAGTTCCGCCCGGTCCGCACTAGGATCGCCCTCGCGGCTGACCTTCTGGAACATGCCCTCGAGCCGCATGTAGTGGACGAGCTTCCCCTCGAGTTCCGCCACGCGCCCGCGCACCACCGCCAGGTATTGCCGCACCGGTGTGTGCTTGAGGAATTGGCGCACCAGCCGGGCGCGCGCCTCCTGCGATTTCGCGAACAGCAGCACGCCGGACGTAAAGCGGTCGATGCGATGCACCACGAACGCGCGCTCCCGGCGCCGCTTCATTTCCTCCACGAGAATAGCGAATGCGGAGGGCGTGGCCGATCGTGGAATGGGGACGGCGGGAAGTCCGGCGGGCTTATCGACGGCAATGATGGCTTCGTCTTCATAAAGGATCTGAATCTCTCGTTTGAACGCGGGCGCCCGGCGCATAATCGATTATCCGACAATTGCTATTGCTGCCGGGTAGGCACTGCACCGCTCCCTGGCGGTCGCGGCTCATTAAGCACCGCCCGTTGCTCATAAGTGCTATTAGCCGGCTGTCGCGACCTATGTTATAATAATCCCAATTCGCCGCTAACATTAAGATTTGTTTAATCCTCTAACATAATCCAGACGATAAAAACTTTCAATTTGCTCCAACGCGCTCCGTGGGTCTATTCTGGAAGTGAACCCAGGTTGGATTCGGGGCCAATTTCAACATGACACGCCCTCACATACGTACTCCCTGGTAACTGACAACGGCGAGTACACTTACTGAATCGAAACATTTCAAAGGAGCATCTAAAACACATGAGTAAATCTTTGCTTACCGTTGGACTTCTCGCGTTTTCAAGCTTGGTTTTCGCGGCCAAGTCTTATGACCTGAACTTCGTCACGCCGACCAAAGTCGCCGGCATTGAGCTCGGCAAGGGCGCCTACACCGTCCGGGTGGAAGGCGATAAGGCCATTTTCAAGGGCCCGCACGATAAGGAAGTTACGGTTCCGGTCAAGCTCGACAGCAGCGCCGCCAAGAAGTTCGGATACACCAGCGTGGAATCCTCCCGCAAGGGCGGAGAGGACGCCGTGAAACTCATCCATCTCGGCGGCTCGACCACGACGCTCGAATTCAGCGACGAAGGCGCCGTTTCCTCCAAGTAAGAGCCACGACCGCAAGGGAGTGGTGCATTCTTCTGCCTTGCGTCACGGCCGCGGATCGCACTTAGTAAGTACGAATCGCGGCCGTGAGTACTGTTTCTGCATTCGCCGCCTTCCGGCCCCGCGCCTGGCCGGTGATATAGTTTGGGAATGATCCGGACCATTGCTCTCCTTGCGATCTTCCGCGGAATCGCGCCGGCGCAGGACGCCGCCACCACGCATGCGCAACTGCCGCCGGTTCCGGCGCCGATGAGCGTGCCCAAACCGGGACCGCAGACCGCCGCTCCGTACGCTCCTCAGCCCATTCTACAAGGCGGCATCGTGATCCCGCTTTTCTCGCCCGATTCGCCCTATCTGAACAAGGACAAGATCACCATCCCCGAGCAGTACAGCATGAGCGGCGCTGTCCCTGGGCGCATCAACAGCATTGTCCACATCCATAATCCATCCATCGAAGTGCATCGCGTCGAGGGCGGCCTGAATACCGGCGCGGCCGTGATCCTGATCGCCGGCGGCGGGCACAACACCCTGAACGTCGGCGGCGAAGGCGCGGATTTCGTCCCCTTCTTTTACAATTTCGGAGTTAACACCATCATCCTGCGAAGCCGCCTCCGGAGTGACGGGTACAATCCGCAGACCGACGAGGTGTACGACACTCAGCAGGCCATCCGCATGGTGCGCGCCTACGCCGGCGAGTGGAAGATCGACCCGCACAAAATCGGCGTCATGGGATTTTCCGCCGGCGCGGAACTGGCCGCCGCCACGGCGGTGCTCTACGACGATTGGGACAAGAAGAATAATGAACCCACCGATCCCTTCGCCGGCATCACATCCCGCCCCGATTTCGCCGGCATCGTCTATCCTGGGCCTTCGCCCTTCGCGCGCAATCGCACGCCTCCGCCCATTCCCCGCAATGTCCCGCCGGCGTTTCTGGTGTGCGCCGGGTCGGATGACGCGGTCCACGCAGTGTGGGCCATCGAGTATTTCAGCGCCATGCTCGCCCTGCGCATTCCCAATATCGAACTGCACATTTATGGCAATGGTTCGCATCCCGGCGACGCCCGTCCCGACGGCAGCCGCATGACCGGCGGACTCACCTATCGCAACTTCACGCCCTACGGCACCTGGCAGGATCGCTTCATCGACTGGTTCCGCGATCTCGGCTTCCTGGAAAAACCCGGCGTGGAAACCAAAGCTGCCAGGGATATCGAGGCTTACCTGGCGAAACCGGCGCCCGCTCCGGGGCGAGGCCGCGGCGGCCAATGATCGCGGAACTCCGGGCCTGCGGCGCATTCCTGCTGTGCGCGGCCCGCGCGTTTGCCGGCGGACCGGCGTGGAATCCCGACGATCTCTGGAACTGGCACACGCCGCGCAGTCCTCAAATCAGCCCCGATGGACGGCGCGTGGTGTATCTCGACGAGTGGAACGATCGCGCGAGCGACGCCGTGTGCGCCAATCTCTGGCTGGTCTCGATTGCCGATCGCGAAGCGCGCCGCCTCACGGATGGAGCTTGGCATGATCGGTCGCCGCGCTGGTCGCCCGACGGGAAGAGCATCGCCTGGATTTCCGGCCGTAGCGGCATTCGTGTGTTGGCGGTCGATTCGAGTCAGGAAAGCGCGATCCAAGCCGCGCCGCTGGCGATTGCGTGGTCGCGCGATGGCCAATCCATCGCATTTACGGCGCGGGTGGTCGCACCCAGCGAGCCTCCCGCCTGGGCGCCCGCCGCCATCCGGCAGTGGCTGGTGCCGCAGGCGCACGCGCGTACGGCCTTGTTTGTCGTGCCCGCTTCCGGCGGTCCTGCGCGCGTCGTCACTGGCCCTGAGTTCGACGCGGTGGGCGAACCGGCGTGGATGCGCGACGGCAAATCGATCCTGATCGCTGCGTCCGATGGCAAGATTTACTCCATCGCCATCGCCGACGGAGCGGCGCACCTCCTCATCGCCGACTCCAATCGCAACGAATTCCCGTTGCCTTCGCCCGACGGCTCGAAAATCGCATGGATGGCCACCGATTCCGCCCTGCGCAGCTATTCCGTTCGCAAACTGCACGTCATGAATGCCGACGGCAGCCGCGCCAAGCTGCTCGCGGGCGATCTCGATCGCGATCCCGAACTCCCGCATTGGAGCTCCGATTCCCGCACCATCTACTTCTTGGCCGACGATTCCGGCGCTACCAGGGTCTTCGCGTCGCGCAACGATAGCACGGTCCGCCAGGTCACCCACGGCGGCGAGCGATTGCGCGGATTTTCGCTGGCCGATAACGGCCGCGCCGTCACGGTGCGATCCACGGGCAGCGCGATCGACGTAATCGCCTTCCCGGTGGATATGCCGCCTGCCACGCCGCTGGTGCTCGCCACGCCCATGGCGAAACTGCTGGCGGACCGCGAGATCGCCGCGCCCGGGGAAATCCGCGTCGAGTCGGCGGGCAAATCGATCCAGGCGTGGGTGATCAGGCCGCCGCACTTCGATGCCTCGCGCCAATACCCGTTGCTGCTCGATGTCGCCGACGACCCGCGCCGCATGTTTGGCCCCGAGTTCTCGCTGCTGGCGCAGATTTTCGCCTCGCACGGCTGGGTGGTCCTGCGCGTCAATCCTCGCGGCACGCCGGGGTACGGCGAGGAATTCGGACGCCTGCTCCCGACGCGCTATCCCGGCGACGATGCCGACGATCTTCTAGCCGCCGTGGATTTCGTGGTCGCCAAAGGCGGGATCGATCCGCAACGCATCGCGGTGCGCGGCGGCCTACTGGCGGCGTGGCTGCTCGGGCACAGCGACAAGTTCGCCGCGGTAGTCGCGCGCCAGCCCATTGTCGATTTCACCCTCGCCGGCCGCCGCGCCGCTCCCTGGATGGGCGCCATGCCATGGGACGATCCCGATCAGTACGCCAGGCACTCGCCGATCAACTTTGCGGCGAGCTGGAAAACGTCCACGCTGCTCTTCGCCGGCGATCCCGACCCGCAGTCCGACGAGTTCTATGCAGCGCTCCAGGAGCGCAAAATGAAATCGGCGATGGTGCGCGTACCGGATTGGCGCAAGCCCTCGGCCGAAGTGCTGGAGTTGGAGACGACGCTGGCGTGGCTGGATTCGATTGCGCGCTGATCAGGACGCAATCCGCAGCGCACGCTGAACGGCCGCGGGAAGCGAGAGGCGCTGGAATAAACGAGACGGGTAGACGTAGTCTTCCCCTGACTCGTCAATCACGCGAATGAGATCGTTCGCCTCAGCGTCGGCGTCCTCGACAACCGGGTACAGCTTGCGGACTTCGAGCGAGGCCGCGAATCCGGTGTTGCGTAAGCAAACCGCGTACCCCAGGCTTTTCATTCGGCGAGGCATATTTAGTCTACGAAGCGCTTGATCTTGATTTCCTTCTTGCCGATGCCGGAAGCTTCATACCAATGCCGTATCGTACCATTCGGAAGCCTCACCGCTGCAGGCTCTCAGCGGTCAGCAGTCAGCTAAACCATATACAGTGGGCTGGACGCTGACCGCTGATGGCTGATAGCTCCTCCGCAGAAGCCTTCCTAACCTAACCGGTTGCTGAAAAAAGCAATGGGGCCGCTGATAAACGCAGATGAACGCGGATAACTCATTTGTTGTTAATCGGCGTTCATCGGCGTTCATCGGCGGCTGGTCATTTCCAGTGTTTTTCAGCATCCTGCTACCGCAGCCGCAAGCTGTTCGTCACCACCGTCACGCTCGACAATGCCATCGCGGCCGATGCGACCATGGGCGAGAGCAGCCCCAGCGCCGCCACCGGAATCCCCACGGTGTTGTACGCGAACGCCCAGAAGAGATTCTGCCGAATGATCCGCATGGTGCGGCGCGACAGCTCGATGGCGTCCGCCACCCCGTTCAGATCGTCGCGCATCAGCGTGATGGCACCCGCTTCCATCGCCGCGCCCGTCCCCGAAGACATGGCGATCCCAAGATCGGACTGCGCCAGCGCCGGCGCATCGTTCACGCCATCCCCTACCATCGCTACGCGTTTGCCGGCCGCCTGAAGCTTGCGTACGGCCGCAACTTTGTCGCCGGGCATCACCTCGGCGAGCACGTTGTCGATTCCGGCCTCGCGTGCGATCGCCTCCGCTGCCGCGCGACGGTCGCCGGTAATCATCCAGACATCGAGCCCCATGCCCCGCAGGCGCTTCACCGCGCTCGCCGCTTCCGGCTTGATGGTGTCGGCGATTTCGATTTCCCCGGCCGCCGCGCCATCCACCGTGACGGTGGCGCCGGGTTTCGCCACCACTACTTCTCGCTGCCCGGCGAGCGCGCGCACGCCAAGGCCGGTGAACGCGGTGAAATCGCGCACCTCTTCGAGCGCGAGCCCGCGCTCGCGCGCCGCGTCCACAATCGCGCGCCCCAGGGGATGCTCGGAGTAGCGTTCGGCGCTGGCGGCCAGGCGCAAAACTTCCGCCTCGCTCCAACCCGCCGCCGCCGCGATCCGCACAACACACGGCTTGCCGCGCGTGATGGTACCCGTCTTATCCAGCACCACCGCGCCGATGCGATGCGCCATTTCCAGAGCTTCGCCGCCTTTAATAAGGATGCCGTGCTCAGCGCCGCGCCCCGTCCCCACCATAATCGCCGTCGGAGTGGCCAGCCCGAGCGCGCAGGGGCAGGCGATAATCAGCACCGCGACGGCGTTCTCCATGGCGATGGCGAATCTGTCCGCGGCGGGCGCGAAGAACAGCCATGCGCCGAACGTGACCAGCGCCGCCACCAGCACCCCCATGGTGAAATATCCGCTCACCACGTCGGCCAGCCGCGCCACCGGAGCGCGCGAGCCCTGTGCCTGCTTCACCAGCGCGATCATCTGCTGGAGCACCGTGCCGCGCCCGACTTTCTTCGCCTCGTACCGGAAACTGCCGGCGCGATTCACCGTGCCGGCGAAGACCGCAGCCCCGGCGCGCTTGTCCACCGGCAGGCTCTCGCCCGTGAGCATCGATTCATCCACCGCCGATTCGCCCTCGAGCACCGTTCCGTCCACCGGTATCCGCTCGCCCGGACGCACCACCACCGTGTCTCCGGGCAGGACTTCGGCCACCGCGACTTCCACTTCCCCGCCCTTGCGTAACACGCGCGCCGTGGGCGGCTGGAGGTCCATCATACGGCGGATGGCTTCCGACGCCTTGGCGCGCGCCCGGCCCTCCAGCATGCGGCCGAGCAGAATGAGCGCGATGATGGTGGCCGCGGCCTCGAAATAGACCATGTGGCTGCCGCGGACTGTCTCATACACCGAATACAGGAACGCCGCGCCCGTGCCGAGCGCAATCAACGTGTTCATGTTGGCGCTCGCGTGCCGCAGCGCGCTCCACGCAGCGGTATAAAATGGCGCGCCGGCGTAGAGAACGACCGGTAGCGTGAGCGCCAACTGGATCCACGGGGCGGTGTGCATCATCCCCAGCGCGACCACCGGCGCGGCGAACAGCATCGCCACGATCATCCGCCAGCGGTACATCCGTTCCCCGGAGTCCGGCGGCAGTTCGGTATCGGGGACGCCGTAGCCCAGGTCTTCGATGGCGCCAATGAAATCGCTCACACCGGTGCGGGCGGCGTCGAACTCCACGGTAGCGGTGTTGGTGGCCAGGTTCACGCTGGCGCGCGACACCCCTTCAGTGGACGAAAGCGCCCGTTCGATGGCTCGCGCACAGGCGGCGCACGTCATCCCGCTCACCGGCAGGTCGACCCGTTCCGCCGCAGGAGCCGTCATGCCGCCACGTCGTAACCCAGGTTGCGAATGGCTTCCACCAGCACTTCGGGTTTCACCAGGTTGACGTCGTACTCCACGTTGGCGGCGGCGCCATCGAGATCCACCTCCGCTTTGGTGACTCCCGGCGTTCCAGCCAATTTCCGCTCCACGCTGCGCGCGCAGTTGCCGCAGGTCATGCCGCGGACGGTGAGATGCAAAGTTTCCACTGCCATACTCCTATGATGCGTGATCCGAGCGCCGGGTGACACGGGTGCTTAACCGTTTTGGGGATTTCAGGTTATTGCGTCAAGCAACCGCTCCCTTGCGGGGCGCCCTCTGGGCCCGGCTCTGTTACAGGTGCCGCATGTTTGCAGGCAGTTACCGAGCCGCGAGCGCAACGGAGCGGTTGTTAGGCACGTCATCTCCTAGATCGGTTACGCACCGGGTGACACATTCCCCTGCTACGCTGGAAGGCGGCTATGATACTACGCGACATTGCCGGCCGGCTGGGCTGCCGCCTGGTGGGCGAGGGCGAGTTCGAAATCAGCGGAGTGGCCGGGATGGAACATGCCGGGCCGGGACAACTCACCTTTCTGGCCAACCCGAAATATGCGCCCAAAGTCCGGCACACCAAGGCCAGCGCCATTCTGGTATCGCAGGAGATCCCGGGCCTGGAGATCGCGTTCCTGATTTCCGATAATCCCTATCTGGATTTCGCCCGCGCTTTGGCTTTGTTTTACCAGCCGCCCCGGCCGGCCTCGGGCGTTCACCCCCTGGCCTACGTGGCGCCCAGCGCCGAGGTGGGCGAGAACTGTTCCATCGGCCCCTTCGCGGTGGTGGGGGAACAGGTCCGGCTGGGGCGGAATGCCGTGCTACACCCCCATGTGGTGCTTTATGAAGGGGCGGAAATCGGCGACGACTTTCTGGCCCACTCGCACGCCACCGTACGCGAGTTCTGCCGCATCGGCCATCGCGTCATTTTACAGAACGGCGTGGTGGTGGGCGGCGATGGCTATGGTTTCGCCAAACGGGCCGATGGCACGCACTTCAAAATCGTGCAGTCGGGCGTGACGGTGATCGAAGACGATGTCGAGATCCAGAGCCTCACGTCGGTGGATCGCGCCACCGTGGGGGAAACCCGCGTGAAGCGCGGCGCGAAGATCGACAGCCTGGTGCAGGTGGGCCACGCCTGCGTGGTGGGCGAGGATAACATTATCTGCGCGCAGACGGGGCTGGCCGGCAGCACAGTGCTCGAGCGCAATGTGTTGCTGGCGGGCCAGGTAGGCGCGTCGGGGCACCTTACCGTGCATGAGGGCGCGATCGTGTACGCGCAGAGCGGCATCGGCGGCGATGTGGAGGCAGGCGCGCGGATTTCGGGCTCGCCGGCCTTTCCGGCCAACGAATGGCTTCGTTCCGTCACCGCCTTCCCCAAATTGCCCGAATTGCTGAAGACCGTAAGGGAATTGAAGAAGAAAGTCGATGAATTAGAACAGAGATGACCAGCCAGAATCAACCTCACGGCGAAATACGGAAAGTCGCTTATCTGAATGATGAGTTCCTAAATAGCCCGGACGCCCGGGCGTTGCGCATCCTGTCGGAATTTCTCGAGCCGCTGGCGCATTTCCGGCGGGAGAAGATCCGCGACACCGTGGTTTTCTTCGGTTCGGCGCGCATTCGCGAGGAAGGGCCGATGTCGCGGTATTACCAGGATGCCCGCACCCTGGCGCGCCTTCTGACGGAATGGGCGGGGCAGTTCGACGAGAACCAGCATCGCTTCGTCATCTGTTCCGGCGGCGGGCCGGGAATCATGGAAGCCGCCAATCGCGGCGCCCACGAAGGCGGCGGTAAAACCGTGGGCCTCAACATCGGGTTGCCGTTTGAACAATTTCCCAACCCGTACATCACTCCGGAGCTGAGCTTCGAATTCCACTACTTTTTCATGCGCAAGTTCTGGTTCTCCTACCTCGCCAAGGCGCTGGTGGTTTTCCCCGGTGGTTTCGGCACCATGGACGAAATGATGGAAGTGCTCACCCTGGTGCAAACGCAGAAATTGGCGAAGAAAATGGCGATCGTGGTTTACGGCAGCGCCTATTGGAACGAAGTGATCAACTTCGAGGCGCTGGTGAAACACGGTATGATTTCGGCTGAGGACTTGAACTTGTTTCAATTCGCCGACGATCCGCAGACGGCATTCGAAATCCTGAAGCCAGGGCTTGCCGCATACGCCGCGCAGGTGGATTCGGAACTGCCGGCGTTTGCCAAGGCCCGGAATCCGCAGCGGCCGGCGGGAACCTAGCCCGCGCTGGAGAAGACCATGTTTCGGCGCACCGTTGGCGAGGGCCTCGAACTCAGACAATTCGATTGGGACGACGCTGAAATGCTGTTTGCGACTGTCGATCGGAACCGCGATCATCTGCGGCAGTGGCTGCCGTGGGTGGACGCAACGCAGTCGGTTGACGAAATCCGTCTATTCCTCTCACGGGCGGCAGCGCAGTTCGAGGAAGGTCTCGGTCCCAATTTCGGCATCTGGGTAGAGGGTGTTGTGGCCGGCGCCATCGGATGCCATCCCATCGACCGGCCGGACCGCAGTTGCAGTCTGGGCTATTGGATCGCTGCCGGACATCAGGGCCGCGGTATAATCACACGCTGTTCTCGGCACCTGTTGGACTATCTATTTGACGAGGTGGGATTGCATCGCGTCGAAATCCGTTGCGGTATAGGGAATACGCGTAGCTGCGCCATCCCGCAAAGGTTGGGGTTTCGTCGCGAAGGGGTGTTGCGGGAAGCAGAATGGGTAAATGACCGTTGGGTCGATCTGGAGGTGTGGGCGATGCTGGAACAGGAGTGGCGGAACGAAGGCTGATCGCCGCCGGCTCGCCGGTCCACCGCTCCAGAGCGTCGGAGAGCGCGGCGATCTGCAAGGGTTTGGGCAGATAGTCGTCCATGCCCACCGCGCGGCAGCGTTCCGGATCGCCCTCGATCACATTCGCGGTCATGGCGATGATCGGCGTCCGGTGAGCGCCGGCCTGCATCTCGCGCGCGCGGATTTCCGCGGCCGCCCGGTACCCGTCGACACCGGGCATCTGGCAATCCATCAGAATCGCGGCGAATCCGTCCCGGCCGGCCGCTTCCACTGCCTGTTCGCCGCCGGCGGCCAATTCCACGATATAGCCCAGCTTGCCCACGGCGCCCGAAGCGACGAGCTGGTTCACGGGATTGTCATCCACAATCAGGATGCGCTTTTCGCCACTGGTCGCACGGGGCGCCTTTCTCGCTTCCACCAGCGGGAGCAGGAACCAGAAAGTGGAGCCTGCACCCGGACGGCTTTCCACGTCGATGGCGCCGCCCATCAGCGCTACCAGGCGGTGCGAGAGAGCCAAACCCAGCCCCGTCCCGCCATAACGCCGCGTGCTCGACGAATCGGCTTGCGCAAATGGCCGGAATATCTTTTCCAGCAATCCAGTGTGAACTCCGATGCCGCTATCGACCACCCGGAAGAGCACGCCGCGATTCTCGATGAGATCTCCCGTGACGGTCAACTCCATGCGGACCTCACCCGCGGGCGTGAATTTCACCGCATTATCCACCAGGTTGAAGAGAACCTGGCGGACACGCGCCGGGTCTCCGACCGCTGTTTCCGGAACTTCCGCCGAGACCACCGAGCAAAACCTGAGGCCCTTCGCCTGCGCCCGCGGCGCAAAGAAATCGGCGACTTCGGAAACCATCGCGCGAATGACGAATTCCATAGTGTCTAACCGTGCATCGCCGGACTCCATGTGAGAGAAATCCAGGATATCGTTGACGATGCGAAGGAGCGATTCCGCGCTCCTCTTCAGAACCGCGGTTAACTCCTGCTGATCGAGGTCTAATTCGGTTTGCTCGAGGAGCTCGGCGACGCCCAAAATGCCGTTGAGGGGAGTACGAATCTCGTGGCTCATGTTGGCCAGGAATTCGGCCTTGGCGGTGACGGCTTGATTGGCCGATTCCCGCAGAGAGCGCGCGCAACCGCGCTGTTTGAGCAAGGCCGCCACCAGCGCCAAACTGAGCGCACCCAGTATGCCGATGGACCATGCGCAACTGGACAACACGAGCACCTCAGGCCGACCGATCGACTCCAACATGCCTGAAGGTCTTATCGACATTATCAGGAAAAACTGTAATGCTCGCCCCGTTTTCGGACTGCGAAGTAGAATAAGAAGTTAGTGAGTCGGATCCCCATTTCCCGGCGCGCCTGGCTGCTGGCTTCCGCTGGATTGATCGGCTGCGGCAGAAAAAAAGCGCCTCGCATGTCGGGCTATTGCTTCGTGGCCAATCAAGGCGGCCGGTCGATTGCCGTGGTCAGCCTCGAGAGGTTGCGCGTGATGCACCAAATCCCCCTGGATGCGGCGCCCGCCGCCGTGCTGACACACCCGCATCGTCCGCGAGTACTGGCGCTGGCACCCGAAGCCGGCACAATTTACGAGGTTGACGGCGCCACCAACGCCGTGAGCCGCAAGGTGCGCACCGGGAATCAGGCGGTCGCCATGCAGCTATCTCCATCGGGCGATACCCTCTGGGTGCTCGATCGCGATCCCGCCGAGCTGGTCGAACTGCCGCTCGATTCGCTCCGGCCGGGCCGCCGCATCCGGCTGGCATCTCCACCCGATGCCTTCGACCTGGTGCTGCACTCCCGGCGCAACGTCCCTCTGGCCGCCATCGTCAGCCGCCAAAGCCGCACCATCACGCTGGCATCGCTCGCGAGCGGCGCCATCGAGCGCACGATTACGGCGGAAGACGAGCCGTCGCTGGTGACCTTTCAGTCGGATGGAGCGCATGTGATCGCCGGTAGCTGGCAAAGCCGGAACGCGACCATTTTCGATACCCAAACGGGGAAAGCCGAGGTCCGCCTGCCTTTGCCGCTCGCTCCCCGGCAGTTTTGCTCGTCGGGCGATGGCGGCCAGATCTTTATCACCGGCGACGGGATGGACGCGGTAGTAGTGCTGTTTCCCTATGAGACGGAGATTTATCAGACCATTCTCGCCGGCCGCGCCCCGGGATCGATGGCAGTCACGCCGAAAGACGTGAAGCCGTCATATTTAATGCTGACCAATCCCGAAAGCGACGGCATCACGGTTCTCGATATCGACACCTACAGCCTGGTGGCGTCCGTCGAGGTGGGCCGCGGACCGTGCCGGATTCTCCTGACGCCCGACGGGGAGTACGCGCTGGTTCTCAATGAGAAATCGGGCGATATCGCCGTGGTGCGCATGCTGGCGCTCTCCACCACCCCCAGCGGCGCATACCGGCGATTCAAACCGGCGCCCGCGCCTATTTTCACCTTGATTCCAGTGGGGGATCGGCCGGTAAGTGGGGCATTTGTGGGTTAACGGGCTGAGCGGGCCGGTCGGTTTTTCCGAGTAGCGCTGTCTTAGCTCGCAAGCCGCGAACCGAATTTCCTGTTTCACCACCGTCTCGTGCCGCAAGGGCCTGGTGCTCGCTTCGCGCCGATTTATACCGGCGCACGCATCTCCCTTCGATGGTCTAAGAGGCTGCAAGCATGCTGAGTCTGGACGGTATCACGGTGATTTTAGAGCGAACCCCCTGTGAATTCTTCGGGGTGCTTTGCCATGGCCTGCACGAGCTGATTCAACGCTATGGATCCGCCGACAAACTCCATGTAGAAAGGGCTTGTCTTGTCCATTTTCTCCAACTCTGCACCGGGCGGAAGCACCTTCACGTGGGCGGCATCGATTCTAAGATGATCCGGTACCAGACTTACAATCGCACCACTGGCGACAGTGATCCGGCCTTCGAGTTTTTGCCGAGTTCCTCCAATATGCATTTCAATACAGACACGGCGACTGGAACATGACGTGAGCGGCGGAATCGGCGATACATTCGTTTGATGCAGGATATCCTGCAACCTTTCCTCGGTGTCGGCCACGGCGACCAGCGTGAGCCAATCGGTGCTTCCCTTGAATTTACCTTCGTCCGGCGTCTGAGGCGCCCCCGCGCCAATTACTTTTTCGCGCGGCTGGCCGTAAAACGCACTGTACCTGCCGTATAATGGCGCGCCGTCGGGTTTGCCGTCTACGTCACAGAACTGTAACGAAATCCCGTTATCGCTCGCTACGATACCCATTGCTTAGTTTTCCTTCCACTCTTTAGAGTTTGCCCGTCTTTTGCGCCGCGCGCAGAGATTATATACGAAACTGGATACATTGCCAAACAAAATCGTATTTCACCCCTTTCTAATTTCGAGCGCAGCCTCCTTTTGTGAGGAGATGGAGGTGGCGGCCACCAGTTACGCCCAAGCTTTCTCGGTAGCTGTGAGTCAGGTGCCTTTGGGGCCGGCCCGCCTGGCGCTCCTCGTGGATCCCCCTGTACTTCCAGTTTGCGTGGACGAAAAAGAGACGCTGTTTGGCCCGCTCTACGTGCCGGGAATCTCGGTCTGTCCTGAGTGCCTGGAGCATTGGCTCGACATTAATTTCTACGACCGCGCAGATCCGCAATTCACACCAAGTGCCGAAATGGCTCGCACGCTCGCAGAGAGAGTGGCCGTCTGGTCCGGCGCGTTTGCGAAGGACGGGCGGGTGGAAGAACTAGAAGCCGGAGCCGTGTCCCTCAACCTTCACGAAGGGACCAACGCATGGCACCCTGTGTTTCCGCTCCGCAACTGCCGCCGCTGCGCGGGTCTTCGGGTGGCCGCGGATGCCCCGCTTCGGATACATTGCGGCCCATGGACTGGCATCATAAACCGCATGGAGCTTACCAGTGTGCCATCGGCCGGCGCCTACCGCGCCACTGCCACCTGGGCCGCACCCCTGCCAGTCTCGGACGCACGGCCCCATCTGAGGCGGCAAGAATCGTACGGCCGCGGGAAGACCCGGCACGAGGCCGAGACCGGCTGTATCGGCGAAGCATTGGAACGCTATAGTCTGATCTACAGGGGAGACGAACACGTGGTCCGTGCCTGTTTTTCGACTGTCGACGCCATTCATCCCAATGACATTCAGCTCTTCAGCGAGTCTCAATATCGGGGGAGGCTTGAGTGGAATGCCAGCGCGGACGATGATTGCTACGTGGGCGAGCCGTTCCAACCGGACGTGCCCGTGGACTGGCTGGAGGCGCGCCCCCTGGAACGCGGGAACGGAACGAAACTCGTCGCTGCGGCCGGTTGTCTGATGTGGTATCAGTTCCGGCAAGGTGAACCGGATTTTGCCCGCGCCGACACGATCGGCTGCGGTGGTGGTTCTACATTCGACCATGCCCTCGACCACGGCCTGCTGGAGTGGATTGAACGGGACGCCATGGCGATCTGGTGGGACAACCGGTTGCGGCGTCCCGCTCTGCGGTTGGAATCCCTTGAGTCGGATGAACTGGACGAGGTCGTGAGGGGGCTGCGCACGATTGGCCGCGATTTGTACCTGCTGGACTGCACAACCGACATTGGGATTCCGGCCTACGTTTCGGTGGCGCCCCGGTTCGATGGTTCCGAGCCGCTCATCGCGGGAGCGGCGCATCTCTCGGCGCGGACCGCAGCCTACAACGCAGCGAGCGAAGTCGGGCAGGTTTGGTACGAGGCGAAAAGATCGGGGGGATTGCCAGATACCATGCGCCCGTGGCTGCTACTCGAATCCACCGCGACGCAGCCCTATCTCAAGCCTTGCGGGTTTATCGATGCGCCCCGGGAGCCTGAACTGCGAGGGGAGCGCTTATGGGAGCACATTGTCGAGCGCCTGGGAGCGGTAGGCCTGCGGGCCTACGCCGTGGACCACAGCCGGCCCGACGTTCTGTCGCGCACCGTCCGCGCGATTGTTCCCGGCCTGCGTCATATCTGGAATCGGCGCGCACCGGGACGTCTCTACGATGTTCCGGTGAAGATGGGCTGGCTCGACCGGCCCAATGCCGAGAAAGACCTGAACCCCGTCCGCTGCATGATCTAAGACTCGAAGTGGAGCCTCCGAAGCAGTGCGGCAAAGCGCGGATCCCCGCGCAGCGGCTTCAGCAGCGGACTGGTTGCCGCGGAAAGCAACGTGGTGTCGCGGCGCGCGTAAGCATCGTCCAACGACTCGAATGCAGAATCGAACTCACCGAGCCTGGCATAAACCCCCGCAATCAACAGACCGTCTACAGGCTCGGTTCGCGACGCTTGCTGCAACCGCTGCAAGTCAACGCGAGCTTCCGCGGCTTTTCCACGGTACGCTTCCACCGAGGCGCGTTCCGCCAGGACGGTGACCGCCGGGTACTGCAGGCTTTCGCTGAAATGCAATTCGGCCAGCGCATCGTCGAACTTACCCTGCTCTTTGAGCAGACGGGCATTCAGGAAGCGGGCAAGACCGAAGTTCGGATATGCCACCAACAGCTCTTTCATGAGGTCTTCCATCTGATCGAGACGCCCCGACGTCCAATGCAAGAACACCAGTTCACACCAGATCGATGGATCGTTCTTGTGCGATAGCGTCAGGGCTTGCCGATCTTCGGCTTCCGCATCCGGAAATTTGCCCTTTTTCCGCAGATGCACGCCCAGCCAATAGTGGACCTGGGCGTCGCCGGAGTTCAGCGCCAGCGCGCGACGCAGGGTCGCTTCGGCTTTCGGCCATTCGTCGAAGTCCAGCGATTGGACCCATCCCAGAGCACCAAAAGCCTTCGCCGACCGGTCGTCCAGCCGGATCGCTCGCAAGGCTGCCGATCGCGCTTCGACATTCGCTGTTGCCAGTGGCACCTGTGCATTCGCGGCAGCGGCGTAGGTGTAAGCCAGCTCAGCCCATGCCTGAGCCCACTTCGGGTCCAACTGGGTCGCCCGGCGAAAGTCGGCGATCGCTTCCAGGAAGCCGGCCCGCGTGACGTTTCCAAGCTCCACACGCGCGCCGTCCGCGGCTGCCTGCGCCGCCGCCGTGGGCCGGTGAATTCCCAGCGCATAATGAAAGGTGTTTACGATACGCTCGCCCAAGGCCGGAAGAAGGCTGGCGGTTAGGATTGAGGCAGCGAAGACGACGCTGGCCGCAACCGCCCGTTCAGCGGTCGACCAGCGCCTGCGTGGCTCCAGGCGGGAGACGATTTCGCGAGCGTCGGTGAACCGGTCTTCGGGCCGGAACTGCAGGCATCGCATGATTACAGGCCGTATTTGCGGCTGGATTTTGGGATGCGAAGAAAGCCAATCGTTCAGTTGCCGGCCGCAGTTCTCAGCCGACGAAAGGCCGAATCTCGGCCGGTTGCCGGTCAGCATCTCGCAAATGATCAAGCCCAGGGCGAAGAGGTCCGTAGGCGGTCCAACTGCCCCGCCGCTAGCCTGCTCGGGAGCCATATAGGCTGGCGTCCCGGAAAGGCCGCCCGTCTCTCCTGGGGATGCCGATATCGCCAAGCCGAAATCCGTGATGACCAGCCGTTCGCCCTTAGAGGCCGAGCTCACCAGCATGAGATTGCCGGGCTTGAGATCCCGATGAACAATGCCTGCCTGGTGGGCGCATGCCAGGCCCGAGACCATCTGCCGGATCAGAACCAACGCCCGATCAGCCGCCATCGGTTCACCAGCAGCAAGAGAGCGTCCGAGAGTCTTGCCTTCCAGAAGTTCCATCGTGAGGAACCAGATCTCCCTGCCGTCGGGATCCTGGTGTGATGCAAGTTGATGCACACGGCAGACGTTCGGGTGAGTGATGCGGAGGCTCTGCTTGACCTCTGTCTTGAAACGCTCGATGATGCCCGGTTGAGCGGCGATCGTTGGACGGATCGTCTTCAGGGCTATTTTTTGCTGCAAATTCAGATCTAGCGCCGCGTAGACTTCACCCATTCCCCCTTGATTAATGAACTCAAGAATCCTGAATCGGTCATCAACGATCTGCCCGGGAACGAAGCAATGGTTCCCGGCTAAGTTCCCCTGATCGTGGCGAAAGCCGGTGGTTTGCGTGCAAGCTGTCCCTGTGGACATCTCCGCTACGGCTATGAGGTCCAACACTACCTGCAGGGCATCCGGGGTTTTTTCGCATGCGGAAACAGCAAAGGCCTTGCGCTGCGCCGGATCATCAAATTCCATGGCGCGGGCAACGATCGACCGGACGTATTCGTGCGGATCTCCTCTCATATAACTCCGCCGCGTAGGTTTGCGGATTCGACGATCGATTTAGCTGCGTCGATGCAAAGCACGAACGCTAATGCATTATCACGAGCATATCGTTTCGAGCAGGCCAACGGCAATGGCTTCGCGCCATGAGTCGACCTTTTTCAATTTCTCTCCGTTCAGAATGGCAGCGTCTCCTCCGGCTCCGCAGCCTGCCGCATCCCCAAATTCCGCATCAAGCGATAGAGATAATTCGGATGCACCCCCAACCGCTTGGCCGCCGCGGAGTGATCATTCTTAGATTGTTGAAACGCTAGCGCGATAGCGCGACGATAGCGCCGTTTGAAGGAAGCCGCTATCGTTTGCCGCGGACGCGGCAGATATGGGTATTGAATGGCATTTTGGTACCTTCGTACCATTCGAGATGAGATCTTCTGGGCGCCAAAAAGGGTGCTCAGCGGACCACGGTAACGATGCTACAACCATGCCTGTCGCGAAGCAAGAAGGGTTCTACCGACAGAAGGGTTCTACCGAGAATTGAAATCTCAAACTTTGCCCACGCGTAGCGTCCGCCGCGATAGCGGCTTAGTTCAAACAGCGATCTGGGAAGTGTAGCTGCGGCCGGATGGTCCCCCACTCGGAGACAGATCGTTCTGCGCCACATGGACCCGTCAGAAAACCCCACCACCCACTTGGGGGCAGAAGCCGGAGAGAGCGATCCGGGGGCCCAGGCTTAAGTGAACCGTATTGGGGTTAAGTTCCCTTCGAACGAGTCCCGGAGCCGCCGGACCCTCGGTGGAAGAATCCAAATAAGAGCCAGCCATATCAATTGACGGCAGGGAAAGCATCCATTACCGCCCCGAGAGCACGATCAGGGGGATACCCACTGTCCGAGTTCGCCGGATCTTTCCTTGAATTTCGTATGCCGGCCGATCATACCAGAAGGGGCCCGATCGCGTGCGGGATTTTTGCGCCACCGAGCGTAATCCTTGGCGGGAAACGAAGTAGACTAAGAAGCTATGCGGCTTGAGTCCTTGCCGGGTTCCGTCCTCGACCACAAATACAGGATCGACCAGCAGTTGGGCAGAGGCGCCATGGGCGCCGTGTTTCAGGCCACTCATCTGGGCACCGTGCGGACCGTGGCCCTCAAGGTGATCGTGCCCAAACTCGCCGGCGAGGCTGAGTTCTTTCAGCGTTTCAAACGCGAAGCCGAGGCCGCCGGGCGATTGCACCACCCCAACGTGGTCAACGTAACCGATTTCGGCCTTACGCGCTTCGAAGACAGCGAGCTGGCCTACCTGGTGATGGAGTATCTGGACGGGCAGACGCTCGCGGCGCAGTTGAAATCCGACCCGCGCCCGCCATTCAGCTTCATCCTGGACGTGGTCGACCAGACCGCGCTCGCTCTCGACGCCGCGCACGCGGCCGGCATCGTGCACCGCGATCTGAAGCCCAGTAACATCTGGCTGGAGCCGAATCGCCGCGGCGGGTACAACGTGAAAGTGCTGGATTTCGGCATCGCCAAAGTCTCCGGCCGCGCGGCCGCCATCCCAACCGGCCCCGCCACACCCGTCGAAGAAGAAACCGTCGTGATGAAGTTCGCCGCACCAGCGGCGGCGAGCCCCGAACCCGAAGCGCCCACTCTCATCAGCATGCCGTCGTATCTGCGCACCACCGTCGGGACGCTGCTGGGCACGCCGGCCTACATGGCGCCCGAGCAATGCCAGGGAACCGAAGTGGATTACCGCGCCGACATCTACAGCCTGGCCACCATCGTCTACGAGATGCTGTGCAGCCGCCTTCCGTTTCAGGCGGAGGATTTCAAGCAACTGGTCGAGATGCAGATGCACCAGGCGCCGCAGCCGCCACATGAGCGCGATTCCTCGGTGCCCGCCGACCTTTCGAAGGCCGTGATGACCGGCCTGGCCAAGGATCCGGCGGCGCGCCCCAAATCCGCGGGCGCGTTGGCCACGCGCCTGCGCTCGGTGGTGGATGGAGAACTGACGCCGATCCGCCGCTCGAAAGACGTTTTTCATACCTATACGAACTGCTTCTTTCCGCTGTTGTTTGCCGCGATCGCATTTTCCATGGCGTGCCTCGCGCCGGTGTGGATTCTGCTTCATCTGCTGTTCACCGCCAAAGCCGCCAGTGTTGCGCTGCTGATCTCGGCCCTTTGCGTCGCATTTTTCGGGCTGGTGGTTTTCGGCGGCCAGCTTTACAGGGCCGCGTGCTACCTGGTCCTCAAGGACGCCGCGGAAAAAGGGCAATTCCAGCCGAGGACGCGCGCCGTGCTGGGCGCTTTACTGCGCGGACTGCCTGCGCTCGTGCGCACGCAGCTCGCCAATCTGCTCAATTGGTCTCCACGGGCGTTCTACGAGAGCCAGCTCTGGCCGGTAGTTTGCGCTGCCGAGGGACGTTCGGGCCGGGACGCCATCCGCCGCTCTCGCGAGTTGTGCCGGGAGCTGAGCGCCAGCGCGCTGGCCGCGCTGGCCGTGCGGCTATACGCGCCGGCGGCGATCGGGGTCGCGGTATTTCCGGCGATGAACGCGCTGCTGGGCGGATCGCCGTTGCTGCAGTTGGTGTGGCGCGAGGAACTGGCGGGCACCGGTATGGGGCTTTTCCTCCTGCTCTACCCGCTGTTTTTCATGGTCTTCTATGTCAACTACGGTTCGGCAACGTCGTTCCTGTACTGGTCGGCGCTGGGAAGCCGCGGGGAAGGCGGCGATATCGCGCTTCCGGCGTCTACCAGGGAGGACAAGCGGAGCAATTCGCGGCGGATTCGGCCCTCGACTGTGCTCTGGGTGGCGCTGCCGTCGCTCATGCTGGCGTTCACTCTCTACAAGGCCAACGTCAGCGATCGCGGAGACGTGCTGCAAGTCGCTTCCGACGATGGCCGCCGCTCCGCCGTGTTGCAGGCCCTCAACGCCGGACTCCCTGCCGATTTCCGGCTTGCCGGCGGCGAAACCGCCCTGTTCGACGCCATTCGCACCGGCGACGCCAAACTCGTGGACGCCCTGCTGGCGCGCGGCGCGAGTGTCAACGTCAGAAGCCGCGGCGGAAATACCCCGCTATTGATCGCGGCGATGGACGGGCGCACCGATCTCGCCGCTCTCCTGCTCGATCGCGGAGCGGACGTGAATTCGGCCGACAATGACGGCCGCACTCCGCTCATCGAGGCCGGCATGCGGGGAAATCTGCCGATGGTCGAACTGCTGCTGGCGCGCGGCGCGGACCGCAGGCGGTCCGACCGCCAGAATAAGACAGCGCTGGTGTACGCACAGGAGGAGAATTACACCGATATCGCCGCGCGGCTGCGATGACGGCGCGGCTTCCACAATAATTGCCGCGGCTTGCTCCCTGGGCAATAATACAGCCTCGTCGGAGGAATGTGCGGGGCACTGATACGTTCGATCGCGACCGGAAGTTCGGCTCGCGCAGCGCGCGCACCCGATGCGGGGTAGTGCGGCTCGGCTTTTTATGTTCATAGCCAGTTGCCCCTCGAACGGGTTTGCCCCCCCGGAGTAAACGCTACGGCGTCAGGGAGGAGCTAATCGGTCAGCAACACATCAGGGTAGAGCGTGTTACGAGCAAGCTGCGATCAACTGGCACCATTCGGAGGCGACTTACGGGGAGTGAGCGCGGGCACCGCCTGTCGTGCGGCTGCTCGGATCGACCGGCATCATTTGGACCGCGGCCGAATCAGGGAACGGGCCCTTGATAAATTAGCCGCATATGAAGCGCCCAAGGCGGACAAGTCGGCGAAGATCCGAGGATGACCATCGGGAGGAGGACCGTAGTCATCCCTGTTGGGCGTGACGAAGATGGCAGGTGCTGCAAAACCTCGCGTTCGAAGCAACGAAAGGAGTTCCAGGAATTCCTCGAAAATCTCGCAGTCTTTAAACTCCTGCTTTTGCCCTGCTTGCAGGAGGAAGCCCTGCCCACCGCCGATCCCTCGCTCTTCCAATGCACGTGACGCTGCCGCGGAAGACCAGGATCGAGTCCACGAGCTTATCCATGATCCCTTGAATTCGTTGTTCGACCTTCAACTCGGAAAGATCAAAAGCGCCGATTCGTCGTTCGGGAAAAACCAGTCTCGCTATGCTGGAAATACGGCCTATCGCCAGGTTCGCCAGGTTAATTTCGCGGAGGCGCGCATCCAACTCCTCTCTAACTTGAAGTTCAACGCAGCCAATAGCGCCCAGATCCGCCAGAACGCGCTGGACTCCTTGAAGTGAGGTGATTCGATGTTCTACTTCCAGACCATGTTTCAGCAGGTTTACAACGGAATTACCGGCTCAGGTGTGGCGCTGGGACGGCATCGCCGGTTGACGATTTGAACGGCGACGGCAAGGTTAATTAACTTGCCGTCCCATCGCTCCAGCGCGCCGAAACTGGCGACTAGCTCGCACCGCGTGAATGTTGATCCGCCCGAGCGCACCCGCGACCGTCCGTTCGAGTTCGTCGTACAGGACCCTCAACACTTCATCGTACGATTTTCCTTCACCTGGGAGGAGTCGGCGGCGGACCGGGAGCTTGACAGTTTGGACCGTGTGCGCTCATGCAGGACTGATAATTGGCGCGGTTCAGCTGCCACCGTGTCTGCGCCTCACGGAACACAGCGTTGCTCTTGAACGCGATCAGAAACGCGTCTCTCTCGTCGGAACTCTTGAAGGTCACGCCGGCGGGATCGCCCCCCAGGAAATCGCCGGCAAAATGAAGTCGGTCCATCACGTAATTGTGCTCGGTGTTATTGCGGAAGCCGATAAAATTGGTGGGCTCCTGCAGCCACTTGGCGAAGTAAGTCGCCTGGCTGTTGCCCTGTGCGCCGGAGCGCTGGAACCACTGGATCGCCAGCGTGCGGTCCTGCGGAAGGCCAATGCCGAATTCATAGCAGCGGCCCAGGGCGAACTCGCCGTCGGGCGATCCGTGCGATGCACTTTTCTGGTACCACTCCGCCGCCAGCGTCCAGTTTTCGGCAGTGCCTTGCCCATTCTCATACATCTGGCCGAGGTTTTTCTGCGCCGTTGCCTCACCGGCCGCGGCACCTTTGGCATACCATCGCACGGCCTCCGCCTCGTTCTTCGCTACGCCTTCGCCGCGTTCGTACTGCGAACCAACCTGAAGCTGCGCCCTCGGATTACCGGCCTCCGCGGCTCTTCGAAAAGTCTCCAATGCGGCGGCATAATTGCCCGCTTTGTATTGCTGAACACCGGCGTCGAACACGGCCTGCGCCGGCTCGGTGTGTCCGGGTACAGGTTGATTGCCCTCCTCCGCGCCGTGGGCGGCTGCCTCTTTGAACCAGCGCACAGCCTCGGGTTCATTGCGTGCGGTGCCGATGCCGTATCGGTAGCAGCGGGCTAATTCGTGCATTCCGTCCCCGTTACCTGCTTGCGCCGATTGGAGGTAGTATCCGAAGGCGCGTGCCGGATCCGGCGCGACGCCGTGGCCCTTCTCATAGATGAAGCCCAGCAGGCCCAAGGCTCCGCCATTGCCCTGAGCGCCCACACGGCTCAGGATATCGATGGCGTGGCCGTAATCTTTCTGCATGAAGGACCGGAGGCCGCTGCAGTACTGCACTTGCGCCTGGCTCGCGTTCGGTGGCAGCTTCTGACAGGCGTTCCAGTCTTCCATAACACCCGCCCGGCACGATCCCAGCAGAGCCAAAAGCAGCATCCATCTCGCCAACATAGACGTTAGTTTACCAGTATACTCGACTAGCCGTGCACTGAGAAGCCGAGAGGGGGACGAACGGATCAGTAAGAGTCCCGACAGCAGAACGCCGCCTTAGAACAATCCCGAGCAGGACCCACAGCCTCTGCGCCAAGTAGGGAACCCACGAAGTTCCAGCGTTGGTGGTGGTCTTGATTCTACTGGCAGTCTTCCCGGTCACGGTTTAGCGAGTGATTAAGATGAGGTGAGGGTATCGGGCGGCTCCCGAGCTTTGTGCCGTTCCATGTCTTCGGGGCGGAGATCTCCAGTGACCGAGAACTCAGCACCTGCGGCCTAGGTCTAACGTAGTGACGACTATCGTCGAACTCTTGAATGACGTTGGCGCTAGTGACGAGCGTTTAGCGATTCAGCGTATCCCGGTATGGTCAACCTGCAACCTCTCGGACCCTCTCGTTGAAATCCTGGGTGATCCCCCCGATTAGGCCGCAGTTTGTCGAGACGGGACTGCGAACTCGCGTCTATTGCCGGTTTTTGGTAGAGGTTCGACGCCACCGTGTCCGCGCCATAGCACTGTTGAGGCAGGCTTCGCGACGGTGGAGGATGGAGGCAATTGATCGCCCGTCACGCCGGGTTTTTCCATTACGATCCCGAAACGCGCGCATATTGTATGATCACCATTCCGGCGCCCTGGCGCGACGCTCCCGCTCCCACCTTGCAACTCGCTGCGGCGATGCTGCGGCATCAGCGCCGGCAATTCTCGGAGAATCCGCCTCCGCGGCCGGTTCAGGAACGGCTCTCGCTGGAGTAGCCGTCCTGGGATTGCCGGTCCGAGGCGAGTAGTTGCGCGTGGGTTAGGGGATGACTGTGGGTTTCCCTCGTATCTTCTCGAATAGGAGGTTGATATGCTTCGGTCCTCATGTCTCCGGGGCAGGCCAGGGTTCGGTGTCCGATTCGAATGGCGCTCCTGGATCTAATCCGGGAATGCCATCGGAGCATGATTGAATTGAGCGACCGTGAAGTAGCGGCGATAATCGAAGGCGATAGCGTCGCTCTTCGGTTAATCGAGAATGGGCTCGAGAAGACCCGCGCCAAGCGGCATGACGTGATGCGTTCACTCAAGGCCCATACGACGGAACATCAGTGTCTTTGACAGTGGCGGAGCGCCGCCATTTCCCGCCGCGTTCGCATTTGAGATATGCTGATCCATTATGAAAAAGCTGTTTCTCGCCTTTGGCGTGGTTTGCGTATTGCTGGCGGCCGAAAACGTGGATGTCACCACGGTCGCCAAAATCCGCAGCGAAGAAATGGAACATTCGCAGATCATGTATATCGAGCACATGCTCGCCGATCGCTACGGCCCGCGCATGACGGGCACGCCGAATCACGAGGCGGCGGCGAAATGGGCGATTGCCGAGATGGCCAAATGGGGCATGAAGAACGCCCATCTGGAGCCATGGGACTTCGCCCGCGACGGCTGGCTGAACGAGCGCGCCTACGGCTTCATCACCGCCCCGGTGAAAGAAAATCTGAAATTCGAAGTGCTGGCCTGGACGCCTTCGACGAACGGCACGGCGACGGGCTCGGCGATAGAACTCGTGCCTCCGCGCGGACCGGAGATTCCGCCCGACCCCAACGCGGCGGGACGCGGCGGCTTCCCCGGCGGGCGCGGCCCGCAATATCAGCCTCCGACCAAAGAGGAGTTCGCGCAGTGGCTCACGGCCAATAAGGATAAGGTGCGCGGCAAGATGGTGCTGATGGGCAAGGCCGCGGTGATTCCCGTGGATTTCAACGAACCCCAGAAGCGCACTCCGGACGACCGCGTGAAGTCGCAGTACGACCCCGAGCATCCCGAGCGCGGCGGGCGCGGATTCGGCGGCGGACGCGGCCGCGCTCCCCAGGATCCCGCCCGCATGGAACCCCGCGAGATGGCTAAACAGATCGACATGATGCTGGTCGAGGGCGGCGCCGTGATGCGTTTGAACGATGCCGCGCGCGGCAACGGCATCATTGTGGCGCAGGGAAACGCGGCGTACGACGTCACCAAGGCCGTCCCGACCGTGATCCTGCGCAATGACGACTACGGCCGCATCGAGCGTCTCCTGGCTGATGGCGACGACGTGAAGCTCGAGTTCAACATCGCCAACCACACCTATCCCGAGGGCAAGACCAGCTACAACGCCATCGCGGAAATCCCCGGAAGCGATAAGGCCGATGAGATCGTCATGCTCGGCGGACATCTGGATTCCTGGCATTCGGCCACGGGCGCGACCGACAACGGCATCGGCTCGGCCATCATGATCGAATCCATCCGGCTGATCCAGTCTATGGGATTGAAGCCGCGGCGGACCATCCGCGTGGCGCTATGGTCGGGAGAGGAGGAAGGGCTGCTGGGTTCGCTGGCGTACGTGAAGGAGCACTTCGGCACGGCCGAAAATCCCAAACCGGAATGGTTCAAGCTGGATTGCTATTTCAACGTCGATACCGGCACCGGACGCATTCGCGGCGCCAGTATTTTCGGACCGCCGGAAGCCGCCGCGGCGCTGCGCCCGGTGTTCGCGCAATTCGAGGACTTCGGGGTGGCCGGCATCAACATTACCAACAGCCGCGAGACGGGCGGAACGGATAGCACGTCGTTCAATAATGCCGGATTGCCGGGCGTGGGCGCGCAGCAGGATCCCATCGAGTACAACAGCCTGACGCACCACACCAACCTCGATACCTACGAGCGCATCATTCCCGACGATGTAAAGAAGGACGCGGCCATCATCGCCGCCGCCGTGTGGCACGCCGCCAATCGCGAGGAGATGATTCCGCGATTTACGAAGGAGACGATGCCGCCGCCGGTCGAGCCCCGCTGAGCACCTTGCGCGCGGATTCCGCGCCGGCGACCGGCAGTGTGTCGTCGGTCAGCAGTCCGATTTGCTTGAGCACGGACGCCTGGTCCCAGTAAATGTGCTCGTGGGCGAGTTTGTCACCGCGGAATTTCACGATCGCCACCAGCGCCACTTCGACGTGGCGATTGGTGGGCGCGATGCCCGGCAGCATCCACGGCATCTCCTGCGTGTGGGTGAACGAAAAGATCATCTCGTCCACCAGTTGGTCTTCGCCGACCGTGCGCGAGATGGGGGTGAGCGTGGTATCGGGTGGCATGGAGGGGATGAAATCGCGCGAATAGAACTCGCGCAGGGCGGGCTTGCCGGCGCCGCCCGTCAGCACCGGCACGTGATTGACGTAGGCGTCTTCCACCATGGTGGCCAGCGTGGCTTCGGTATCGCGCGTGGCGAATTCATGCCGAGTATGTTCTTCCCAGAGTTGCGGCAGATGCTGAGACATGGAGGTATTTTATCGCTCTCAAAGACAAGTTGTCTTGAGAATTCCGGGCAACTCGTTTGTTTCCAATGGGACGTTAGGATTTCTGAGACAGCCTGTCCTGGCGAGGCCCAGACTCTGCATCGAGGCACCGCTGTTTCAACGCATAACTGAAGAGCCGTGACCGCAAGGGAGCGGTGCCGTTTTGTCTGCGGCCAGCATCGCCCCGGGCAGCCGGGATTGCGTCCGCGAGGGGCGGAAGATCGAGCTCGAACTCAGTTACTGCACCGTGATGAGTGTTCCCGCCTGCGTGGTCATTCCACCGTACGTTGCGACGATGGGCTGATCGCCGTTGCCGGCCGAGGACGGCACCATAACGTTGAACTGAAACTCGCCCGGAGCGACGAGGCCGGCAAATGAAACCGTGGCCGGCAGGCCGCCGATGGTGATGATGGGCAGCGGCGAGAGCATCCCCGATTGCGTTTCGGCTCCGGCTACGACCGCATTGGACGTCGGTCCGAAGCCATTGGCGTAAAGCACGATGGTCTCGCCGGGCGCCGCCGGCGTACTGTAACCGGGATACAGCGACGTGGGGCCGATCAGGCTGTAGTTGAGGTGGGTGGCTGCCACATAGGGCCCGCCGCCGAAGACGAAGAACGAGGGAGCTTCCGCCTGCGGGAGCGTGCGGCGGAACGGCACTTGCAGATTTCCCTCAGCGTCGAGCCTCGGCTTCGCTGCCGAAAACTCCAGCACGATCTGGCTGGCATCGGCGCCGGGAGCGACAACGAAGTCGTATTCGAGCCGCCGCTCGGTCCCGTAGAAGAAAAGGTCGACGCCGGAATACACCTGTCGATAGGCGACTCTGGCGTAAGTCGGCCCGCTGGTGATCCACTTTGCCGGATCGTTACCGATGAAGTAATTGACTTTGCCCGTAAGCGGATCGGCTCCCGAAATTGCGGCCTTCCGCGCCTTGGCGATCTTCATGCGGACGGTGCTGCTTGCCGGCCCGCCAGTCTCAAAGATCGCGCTGTCTTCGGTGAGAGAAAGCGTGTAGCCGGCGCCTGAAAGATCGTGCGCCAGGAATTTAACCGATGGATCGCTTTGGCCTTGGTTCGGCTCGAAAGCGATGGGCAGGCTCAGGATTGCCGATGCGGCGTCGGGGGTGCTTCCACTCACCGGAGTAGCGTCACCCCTCGAGCCGGTGCCGAGGGAATATAAAAGGAATGGCGCGAGCAGAGCGATCACTGGGATTTTCATTGGGTCGTTTCTCTTGATTCAATATGGGTCAAAACAACTGAGGCTGTTAGTTAAAAGCACTGAGTTTACAAGGATCAACGATTAGACAGGATTTCCATTTTGCCTCCCGGTTTCGAAAGATTCTATCACAGGCCAGGAGGCCCTAACTCGCGACGCCGGAAACAAAGGTGCTTATTTTAACGCCTACGCCAGACCCGCAGCAGAGCCCACGAGGGCGTCCGCTAGAGCGGCAGGCGCTATTTGGCAAAACCACAGGCGCTGTTTGGCAAATTACAGAAGATCGCTTGCAAATTGTGCCACCGAACGTCCAGACACACAAAAAGCGTGCCACTCGCGCAGCACGCTCCTTTCGCCGGTAAATCCAAGCTACCTAGCAGCCCTGGGGACGGCTAGGTAGCTGGATTTGCCACCTACTCTTCACCGATAAAGGGCAGCAGTGACACCAATTGGTTCGGCACCACGCCGGGCGGACAGTAATTTTGAATGCAGGCCGGAAGCGGTGGAATTGTGATGTCCATCTCCTGCGCGGCGACAGGTGTCCATTCCGCCAGAAAAGCCGCCCACGCTTCCGGCTGATGCGGCCAAACGCCAGTCATCTTCTTGCCCGTGCTGTCGGTTAGTGCGTTGTGCGCGATGGCCTCGTTATGAGCTTTCTCGCCGGCTATAATGCAGGGTTCCGCGCACAGCGCGGCAAAAGTGCGCGAGATGGCAAATTTCAGACGAGACCACTCCACTGAAAAACCCCGCTCATGAGGTAGATCGTACGTCGCGAACTGTGCGAGTGTACGAACAGCTTCGACAGCTTTTCCGACCGTCAGATGCAGTTTGACGGTTTTTGCCACAGCGGAAGCCGCTGGAACCGGTAGTACTGTTTGGCTAAGTCGTTTTGCTTTTCTTTGAGACATTTAGACCTCTTTGTTATTTACAATGCCTGCTGGACGCGGTAGCCTTTGGGATATGACTACCACGCTTTATTGGGTTCTGAACATTTACTGGCTGATCGCTTGCGCGAATGGCGCGACGCCGGCGTGTGTTCTCGCTGAACAGCAGGGCCTGCAATGTTATGTCGCGGAGCCGATGCCCTTGGCACTGATGTCGATACCGAACACGCTCCTGCCCGCCTCCGATCCTAGACCTCGCTGTGCAGCACTGGTCAAGCCGAAACTTAGCGTATCCCATCGCTAGGTGATCACCCCACCAGAAACATATCGGCCAGCCGCGATTGCCGCCGCGAGCGTCCCGTTGTAACCTGCGTTGCCAGCCATGGTAATCCCGTTTTGCCCATAGATCGTCGTACCGTAAGAGCTGGAGATCTGCAGCCCGGTAATTGAAAGGGCGATCGCTGGTGCTCCGTTGTATATGATGCCAAAACCAGCCCAGGTTATATTGGCGACGTACAGCCCGGATGTGGCCGTCAGCCCGGCTGTGCTGTCAGAGACTGCAACTGTGCAGTTTGTCGTGACGATACTCAGCGATCCCCCGTTGATCGCCGGTGAAGTGAGTGCAGCGTTCGCAATGCTCACGCCGTTCTGATTGATCAGGACCTGCGCCAGGCCGCGCACGAAGGTAAAGCCGCTGTACCCAATGTAGATGCCGGGCAGACTGCATGCTTGCCAATAGGCAGGGTAACTGCCTGGGGCATAGCCGGCGCCAGGCGGTTGCACATAACAGGCGTAGTAGCTGGCGCCCACCGCCACCACGCTGCCGACATAATATTGGGTACCGCCGCTGTAGGCCGGCGGAGGGCAGGTGATGGTCACACCGTTGGCGCTGGCTCCAAACTGCGCGCCGGTTGTGGAATTGGCAATGGTGCCGCCGGTCGAATTGAGTGTGAAGGTGTTGACGGGGCTCGGATACGAATCGCCTAGCACGATACCCGACCCGCCAAATTCCAGAAACTCCGGATTCGAGCTGAAATTGTTGATAAAGTACTGTGTGACGCCGCTTTGGAAAGTGATGGTCGAGTTCAGACCCAATGCACCGGCCACGTTCCCAAAATGTGGGCCAACCGGTAGGTAGCTGCCACCGACATAGAGATTGTTGGCATCGGTCGCCGTGGTCGCCGTGGCCGCTGTGGTAGCAGAGCCTGCCGAGGTTGCGTAAGTGGCATTGGTCGCATTGGTCGCATTGGTCGCATTGGTCGCATTGGTCGCGTTCGTCGCATTCAGCACGGCGCCGTTCACCTGAGATCCCAGCACCTGTGAATTCGCCGGGTTCACCACCACGTCGTACCATTCGTTGCCCGACCCGTCCGTGTAGACCGTGCCGGCATAGCCCGACAGCCAGCAGGAATCTTGCTGAAACTCGGTAGCCTGGCCGCTGGTCTGGGTGATGCCGGTCCTCGAAGCCACCTTCCAACAGAATCGCAGCGTCGTGTTGGCATCGGAAGGCACGCCCCAATTTGCGATCTTGGCCACTACGCTATTCAGAGTCACCGAAGTGGCATCGCCGTCGTCTAGCACCGGGTCCAGTGTCGGGTGAAGACCTCCAGGCACGAATGATGCCCCAGTGCCCGCACCGGTCTGCACGTAAAGCCGCCCATAAAAGAAATTAGGATTCGGCGAGTACGGAAAGACTTGGGCCTGAATGTTATGGGCTGCTGGCGTTGTCCCATTCGCGCCGCGTGTCACCTGGATGCTCCCCGCGGTCGTCGTAACCTGCACGATTTCGGAGTCGATCTGGTAATAATCACCGGCCAGGTAGTTTCCCGGATTCAGCGCGGGCAGCGTCGCCGTCGAGTTGTTCATCGCCGACGCCAATGTGTCGATGCGAGTCGCCCCCTCTACGTAGCGTGGGAAAGTGGCATACATTGCCAGTCCGAAAAGCCCTTGAGATCCACCGATGGTGTTCTGATAGGCCAAATTGTTGGCGTAGCAGCTCGACGCCATCGCGGACCCAGCCGCCGGCGGCGATACATTGAATGCCGCACTGACGACCGCACCCGCCATTAACGCAGGGTTCGTGCCGCCGGGGCTCCACGATATGGCGCCTGGGACCGCAACCAACTGTACCGAATCCGTAGCGCCAGTCGGAGCCCAGAAGCCGGTGTTGCTGTTTGGCCCCCCAATCGTGATTATTGAGGCGCCCGCCGGCAATTGGTACCATTCCTGCCAGATAATGCCGGACACCGAGCCTACAGTCCAGAGCGTGTAAGTGCCGGGTTGGTTGACTGTAATCGAGGCCTGAAGTGTAGCCTGCACGCCGCCGCCGGCTTGATTCGTCCACAGCCCCACTTCACTCCCGCTGAGAGCCGTGATCCCTAGCGCTGGCACATTCAGACTGCCGATGCTGACTCCTGGCAGCGTGGGCACGCCAATAGAGTTGTAGCTCACCAAGAGCAAGCTCCAGGTCTGCGCGGCCGCCGTCATCAGCATGGAATAGCTGAATGTCCCCGTCCACGCGAAAGCCGTGTAGTTGCCCGCGGTGAACCCGCTCAAGATTCCAATCGGAATCTGCTGCCCCGATGGGCTGACCGCGTACACGCAAATATAAGCGATCGCCGCGTACGTGCTCGGCAGCGTCAGTATGCTCGCAAAGGAGAATTGTGTTCCATTGCCCTGCCCCTGAGTTATGACCGTCGGCGCCGTTGACCTGCTGATGTTGGGCGCCGTCGTCACTCCCGTGGTTGTGACCGTCCCGTTTGGCACGTTCAACGCCGCCACTGTATAGGAGCTGACCGTCGGCACGCCGTCGATATTCAGCGGTACTACGGTCGGCTGGAACGTCAGCACCGGTCCGCTCGTCGGCTGCGGATACAGCACGCTGGTCCAGTTGAGCACCGCGTTTGCCGTGAACGGCCCCATTAGCTTGTAAACCACCGTAGCCTGGCCGCTCGCCGTGTTCGTCATCACCACGTCGATTTCCGGGGTCGACCCCGGTGCTGGCCCCACAGTGACCGTTCCGCTGAACTGGTAGTACGGAATGCCGCCTTGCGTGATTCCGAGCGTCACTGTGGCCGTGAACCCTGCCACGTCCGGAGCCAGCGGATTGCCTTCCGCATCCACCGCATACGGTCCCTGACCGGTGAAACACTTGGTTTGGATGGGCGATGGCCCAATCTCGTTCGCCACCCAGCAGCTCGCCGCCACCAGCGCCTGGCCCTGGAACGGTATCTGCCCCAGCACCGTCGGCCAGTTCGGCGTCCCGTAGCTGAATAGCGGAATCGCGAACACCATCGTCTGTTCGCTTACCGGCCAGATCTTTGCGCCCGACGCGTGCGCGGCCGCCGTCGACCCCAGCATTCCGCGCGCGATCACGGAGCCATTCGCGGCGTTCACCTGGATGATCTCCTGATCGATCGTCACATATGTCGGCTCGGTCTCCGCGAGCGTCGCCGGCGTGTTGGCGTCACTCGCCGAGCACGTCACATTGCCGCCGGTGTTCTGTAGAGCCGTTAGCACCACCGTCCCGCCGGTCGCCGTGGCGTAGGCGTTCGGATCGGCCGACGCGTCAATCACGTCGGCCAGCGCCGTGGCGATCGTCGCGTCCGTATCTTCGGTCTGCTGCTCGTAGGTGTACGTCGCCGCGCCGATCGAGATGCTGTGCACGTATCCCGGTCCGATCGTCACCGACCCTACCGTCACATTTGAGAAGTTGAACGTCACCGACCCCGGCGTCGACGCCGGCAGCGATCCGCTCGCGCTCAGCGATCCGGCCGCGGCCGTCAGCGCGGCCGTCAGCGTCAATGCAGTTCCGGCTGTCTCATTTACGTAGTACAGCAGAAACTCCGCGAACGCGATCTCTTCGCTATTGGTCGAACTCGCCAGTGTCAGGCCACCAATCACGAGCTGCGAGTTTGTCTCCGCCGCGGCGAAGTTCGGCAGTGGAGGAACTCCCGTGTCCTCGCCCACGCTTCCCAGCAGCAGCGACCCCGGCCCCGCCGGCACGATCGAGACTTCCGCGCCGCTGCCAATCTTCCGGCTAGAAATGGCGATGACCGATGTCGCGTTCGTCACCACCCAACCCACAGTCGCGTCCGTCGCGTTGTTCGGTGTCACCGAGTTCTTCCAATACCATCCCGCCGTCGACGAGTAGAATAGCCAGCTTTTCTGTGACGCCGGTGCCGCCGGGAGCACCGGAGCCACGGCCGGATTGTAAAGCGTCGACTGTGCGAACAGCACGCCCTTGGTAATCGATGGGATCAGCTCGTTACCGGTTAGTTCGAACAGTGTCTGGCCCTGGTTCGTGCCACAGCTCAAGCTGGCCGAGCAGGCGATCGCCGCGCCGGTATTCTGCCGCGGCGTCAGCGTCAGCGTTCCCCCGGAAGACGTCGCCGTCGCCAGCGCGTCGGCCGCCGAATTGATCGCGTTCATCAGATAAGACGCGATTGTCGTCGGCGTATCGCCATTCTGCTGTACGTACGAGAATACGCCGCCGCCGATGTTCACCCAGTGCTGGTACCCGGTGGCAATATCGATAGTCACTCCGAGGACCGTGATGTTCGAGTTGGCGAACGTGAAGGAAATCGCAGCGCCGGTGCCAGGCGGTGTGCCGGAGTAATCCGGCGCCGACAGCACGAAGCCCCCCACTACTCCGGGACGCTGAAAGGCCGGGTCTGCGAAGTAAACGGCCACCTCTATCGGTTCCTCTGTGCGTGCGTGATCACCATCAGGATGCCGTCGTTAGTGTCCTGTTCCCCGGTCTTGTAATAGCTGACGTTCGTCGTCACCAGCCCCGTTTGCTGATTCACGTCCGCCCCCAGTTGCAAGATCAGCCCCGAACCCGACGTTGCGCCCCGCGGCGGAGGTGTTTCCGTCCCGTCGCACGGCCCGGTCGCGGAACCCGTCCAGTACCAGCTATGGGAGAATCGCAGCTCGCTCATGGAGTACTCGTAGCCGTCCGCCGGCGACACCGGGAGTACTACTGTCTCGCCGTTCCGGTAGTAGCCGTAGAATTGCTCGTTGCGCACCGCCGCGAACTTGGCGTCGTCATTCAGCGCCGTCATCGCCGACGAGCTCGCCGCATTCCCGGCCGCAAACGTTGTGTCGGGTATCTCCGTGAACCCCGGCTGTGCACTCAGCGTCAAACTCACCGGTGCGCCTCCTCATAGAGGTCGAACTCGCGTAGCGTGGCTAAGCCCTCGGTGGTTTCCTGTGGCAGTTCTTGTAACGCCGCCATCAGCGCGCGGAGGTGGCCCTTGCGATCGGCCCGTAGAACAAATGTCGGGACCACATCGCCGGCCGCGTCAGTATCGCTCATCAGATAGTCCGGCACGGCTTTTGTTGCCGCTGCCTCCACTGCCGTTTCGATTTCTTTCTTTCTCGCCATCGTTTTCTCCCTCAATAAATCGGACTCGTCCCGATAATGAACGGCCGCGCGCTCGTCGCGTCCCATTGGTATGCTGCCAGCGCGCCAGTCAGCCCCGTGTCCAGCAGCGAATACTGCATATTCCCGGCCGCGTAGTTCGGCTGCCGGTCGATCACTTCGTAAATCCGGTTCGTCACCCCGAGGTTCCCCGTGGTGATGTCGGGCATCTTCGAATGTGTCAGCGCCACGTAATCGCCCACCCACACCGGCAGCGTCATCAGCATTGCGCGAATTCGTAGCAGCGGCGCGCCGCCCTTGATTCCCGGCGCTACCGCGCCGAACCGCCGGAACAATTCGTTCGTTACCCACTCCGTGAATGCGAACGCGCCCAAATAGCTCCTCAGCCCCGCACTCTCCACGCTGAACTGCTGCCCCTGCCCGTACTGCGATATGGAAGCCGCCTGCAAGCTGGTGACGTAGTTGTTGTACCCGTTGCTGTCTTTGTCGAACTTCCAGATCGCCGCGTTCACAATCGGCTGCCGGTCCCACTCCGGAAATGCAATCAGGTTGCTCTCCGTAAATGTGTACACCGGCGACGGGCCGGCCATCGGCGGCCGCATGCACCGTAGTGAGAGCTGCCCGTTTGCCAGCACAACCTGGTACATGCCCGACGGCTTGAATATCTCTGTCTCCAGAAACTGTTTGGCGTTGAAGCTGCTCGTGATCGCGAACTCGAACGGCCGCCACGGCGCGAAGATGTTCTCCGTCGCCGAATCCAGGGTCACCATCGTGGCCCGGTCGATCTGGCTCACGCTCAGCCCCAGCGCCAGCAGCGTCACAGTCTGGAAAATCTCCGCCGGCGTGCCGCAGAGATACCACGGGTTTCCGTCGCTCAGCGGCAGCCCGTTCTCCGGATGCGTGTAAATCGTGATCTTTTGCAGGAGCTGCAAATCGCGCGCCACGAAGAAGAAGCTCGTATACCCCGGCGACGGATTGATCTTATACAGCAGGTAGGTCTGGAGCACCGCGAAGTCCGTCCACGCCAGGCCCGGGTACCCCACCGAAAGGGTCACCTGCGATCCCTCCAGCGTATGCGTACCCACCAACTCCCGGATCGCGCCGCCCACGTCCACCACTTCGCACGTCAGCTCGCCGATCGACGACGACCCGTTGATGATATCGATCGTCTGCGATGCACCCTGCGGCGTCTTGAGCCAAGGTTCGTACGCCGGCAAAGTTCCGGTGATGCCGGCCGCCACCAGGTCGTGCGTAGTGTACACCGTGGCCTGGCCCGCGATCGTAAACGCGTAGATCGGCTTCTTCGCCGTCTTCGCGTTCGCCGTGTTCCAGTTGGTGGTAGTGGTGATCATGCGAGCTCGGCCAGTCTTTCCTGGCAGCCGCGTACGATGGCCCGTATTTCGCCCAGCAGCGCCCGCACGGGGTGTCCGCGATCCAGCAAGGGGAAGCACTCGGCCGACAGCACCATGACCTTCTCCAGGTCCTGGTGCGTCTCCCGCACCACCAACTCGACGGTGTCCGGAGCCTTCACGCCAGCAGCCACTCCTTCGCCGCGGAATACGCTTGCTCGAACCCGTGGCCCACGCGCTGGTACAGCGCCTTTTGCATGTCCGGAGTCAGCTTCAGGTAGCAGTCCAGGCAGAACGCGTTTCTTACCTTCTTCGTCCCCTTGCAAACGCACTGTTTAGACATCAGCATCTGACAGGCTGTGAGCGCGTCCATTACTTTCGTCTTCGGCGTTTCGGCGAACGCCGGCGGACGCAACGCTTTGTTCTTGTCATCGATCAGATTTGCCATCGTCACTGCTACGGCGTACTGCCGTAGAACCTCCTCAAAATCACATTCGGACCGCTCGGCGCCTGGCTGTCCTGCAAAATCCGGAGCAACACCTTGGCGCCGTACTTCTGCGGTGCGTTCCGTTGCGGCTTCCATCCCTTGTCTTCCGCCACACAGTCGTAGTAGTCCGTGAACCCCACGTACGGCCAGAACTGAAACTGGCCGCCGGCCAGCGCGAACTGTTCGAACGCGTCCCACGCCGTCAGGTCGGTGCCGACAATCATGTGGGGCATCTCAAACGAAATCATGATGTCCAGGTTCTCTACTACCCGCTCGCGCACCTGGCCGTTAGTCGACAGATTGTCGTTCACCCGCCCGTCGAAGTACGGCATGAAATTCAAAGGCCCGCGCAGGAGCGTCAGCGTGACGTTGCCAGTCCCCGGATTGTAGATGATCTGGCAGCTCACGAGATTGCCCCGACCGTTCGATGGCACGCGCCATCTTTGAGTGCCGCGATCGACTCCTCATCGCAAGGGCGCCGCAGTGTGCCAATCGGGAACCGCTCCGCCATATGCACGTCGGCATCGCGGCCGGCAGCTTCCAGCGTGTAGCGGACAGGCGATTTCCATCCGCAAGCACAGGAAAACCGAAAACTCGCGCACTTCCCGTAGGTAAGGACCACCAGTTTCATTGATTCACCTGCACACCCGTCTTCGTATTTGTCGCCGTCAATTGCACGTCCGAGTTCATCACCGCGTCGTTCAGCATGCCCGCAAACTCCGCGACACCCGACGTCCCCACCACATGCCCGTACACGTTCACCGTCACATGCGGACCGCCGCTCGCCGCGTTCGGCCCCACCGCCATCCCCGACTGGTCCGACTGGATCGCTTTGGTGTTCGCCGCGTTCGTTCCCGGCCCCGCTGAGCCGCCTGCGCCCGCTGCCGAGCCACCGGGCCCTCCCTGTAGCGCACGCCCCGCCAGGCCCGCCGCTGCCCCCACAGCGGCCCATGTACCCGCCGCCGTGAATGCCGCCGCCGCGCCCGGCTCGTTGCCCTCCGCCAGGTCGGTGAAACCCAACGCCGTCGAGTAGATCGCGTATGTGAACGCCTGCCCGGCCAGGTTTTCCAGCGTGCTCTCCAGTGCCGCCTTCATCGCCTCCTTGATTGACTTCGAGTAGACAATCGCATGGGCGATATTCCCGCCCATTCCCTGCGCCAGGCTCTCGAATGCCTTCTCGCCGACTTCCTTGAGGCCCTCCAGCGTAACCTTGACCATCATGGCGGACTGGTTCGTGCTCGACGCCCACTGTTTGGTCAGCTCTTCGTTGCCGCGTATCAGCTCGCCGAATTTCGCCCCGAAGACGCCCTGCCATCCCTGCGAGTTCAGAAGCTGCTGAAGATCGGCCCCCTCTTTGTCAAGCAGTGCCTTCCGGATCGCCGCAAACTGGGCCACGATAGCCGCGCGCTGCGCTTCGTTCACCGCCATGCTCAGCGTCTTCTTTTCTTCCGCAGCCGAGAACTTCGCCACGTCGGCATCGTACTGCGCCGCGATCCGCTGCTGTGCCGTCTGGTGCCGTTCCTCGATTTTCTCTAGCTGCTCGTCGAGCCGCGCCGACTCCTGGTCGAACGCCGCTTTCTGGTCGGCCGCGATCTTCGCCAGGCCGGCCTTCCTCAGCGCCTCGATCTCCGCTTCGTGGTTGGCGACCCCCTCGCCTTCCTTGCGGTCTTTCTCCAGCAGCGCGTCCATCTCGCGGTTCAACTCGGCTTTGCGCTCCTCGTAGCTGCGTTCGCCGATCGTCCGTTGCTTTTCCGCGATCGCCGCTCCGCTTTTCTCGATCTCCGCGATCTTCTCGTCGGTGATCTTCTGCCGCGCCGCCTGCTCGTACGCCGCCAGCCACGCCAAATTCTCCGCGGTGTCGGTGTGCTCCTGCTCCATCGCCGCGCGCCGCTTCGCCACTTCCAGTGTCAGCAGTTCGTCCTTGGTGGCCACCGTCTGTTTGCCCTGGCGGAGAGTCATCTCCTGCAACTCGGTGCCGGCGTTCCGGACGGCCGCTACCAGCTTGTCGCCGTACTCCTGCTGCAAAGCCTTGGCCAACGTGGCCAGCGCCTGGGGAAGCTGCATCAGCGCGGCCGACTGCGTCTTGATGTCGTCGGCGGTCAGCTTGCCTTCGCTGCGCAGCTTGATGAATTGGTCTTTCGCCTTGTTGAGTTCGTCGTTGAGGTGCTCGATCTGGGTATCGATCTTGCCCTCTTCGCCGCCGGCGATGTCCCACACCTTGCCGGTGATTTCACTCAGTAGTTCGCTCAGCCCGCGGTACTCTTCCTTCAACTTCTGCGGGACCGCCGCCGGATCGTTTCCGCCCCCTGTCTCCCCCACGCGCGCCAGCGATTCCGCCAGTTCGTGGATCTGCTGTTGGATGATGGAATTGTTTGTCTTCCACATTGTCAGGAAGCTGCCCAGGTTGCTCGCGCCGCCCTCCTTGATCGTCTGGATCAGGCCGGCCCACTCCACCTGCAACATCTCCATGATGCCGATGGATTCGCGGCCCATCGTCACGTCCAGGGCCTCCTGCATGGCCTTGGCCTTCTCCACCGCCGCTCGGTATTCGTTCACTGCGACCACGTCTTTGGTCGTGATCTCCAACCCCATCGCGGCAGCCTCTTTAGTGAACTCCCGCAGCCCCTCCGACCCCTGGCTCAGAATCCGCACCAGCTCGGCGCCGCCGCGGCCGAATAGCTCCCGCGCGATTGCAGTCTTGTCCACCTGCGAGCCCAGGCCCTTGAACCGGTCGGCCACGGCTTCGAGCAGCGGCATCATGTCCTTCTCGCCGGCCTTCACCTGCTCCTGCGAAATTCCCAGTCGCGCGAATGCCTTCTCCTGCTGCTCGCCGCCCTCCGCTGCTTTGACAATCGTCGACGAGAACCGCGTGAGTCCCGTCACCAGCGCGTCGTAGGACGTGTGCGTTTCATCGGCCGCGAACTTCAGGCCGCTCATTCTCTCCACGCTGATGCCCGTGACGCGCGAGCCGCGGTCGATTTGCGACACGAACTCCGCGTATCTGTTCGTCGATTCCTGCATCACCGCGCCGATCCCCACCACGGCCGCCGCCACCGCGGCCGCCGCGGCCGTCGTCGCGCCTTGCACTGTGCTTAGATCGCCCAGTACCTCCCGCGACCAGTCGGCGAACTCCCCCGTGATGTCGCCCAGGTCTTTAGACAGCAGCGTCCGGAATCGCTGAATATTCTCTTCCGCGTCGTCGCTGTTCGCGCCGATGCTGAAAAGCAGATTCGCCGTGGAGTCTATAGGCATATGCGCTCGGTAACGTGTCGCTCCGCGCCGCTAGTCGCTTCCAGCGCGGTCTTCGCCGCCGCCAGGTCGAATGCCAGCGCCACCCACGGGTCCTCGATCCGGAGCAGGCTCGACGGTCTGCATGAGAACAGCTTCGCCGTTGTGACTACCGCTCCCATCTGCTCGCTCTCCACGAAAGGGGCGGAGAGCCTCCACCTCCTTCAGCCGCATGGCCCACGCCACGATAAACCACAGGTCCTTGTCCGCAATCTCCCGCGGATGGATCTCGCTATCGTCCTTCGGATCGAGCGACACGCGCGGTTCGAGGCAACACCACACCAACAGTTCGCGCAGCAGCTCCGCGATCCGCTTGCACTCTTCCTCGTCGGGCGCCCCTCCCGGCACTGCCGCGTTCGCCAGCATCGTCGGCAGCATCTGCCATTGCGTGAACTGCATCGGATCCGGCCGCCTGGCCCGGATCGTCATCCCCGAAGGGAGCGGCAGACTAACCGCGTCCGCCGCTTCCCTGGTTTTCGCTCGCCACTCTGATGCCGTCATGGTTATACCGTGAGCCACTCCTGGTAAATGCCCATCGTGCGGCCCGCCGTCCTCGTGACGTCCGCCTGGCCGGTGAAGCTCACCTTGAACATCGACGGTTTATTGCGCTGCGCGGTCCAGGTAATTCCCTCGGCCGCGTTTACGCGGTAGAGGCACCCGCACACCGGCAGCGTCGGCGCCGTCCGCTTGGCCGCGATCGCCGCGATGCAGATCGCCGGGGGCTGGTTTGTGCCGCCGAACGTGCATTGCGCGAAGTTCCCGGCGTTCAGCGTGTAGTTCCCCACTCCCAGCGCCTGCGCCAGGTTCGCCATCGTGCTCGACAGACACGTCGCCTCGATCTTCACCGTAAGCTCGTTCAGGTATGCGTCCAGGGCGCCGTCGAATTGATCGCCTTTGATCAGGCCGATCTTCGGCGCTAGCGAAAACGTCACCGGACCTTCCAAAATGCCCAGGTGGGCCGAATTGGCGTGCACCGCCGAACTGGGGGTCAGCGTCGTCGGGTCGATTGTCACCTGTTGGATTACATCCGTCGGCGCCGGCGACACCAGCCACAGATCCGTCGGACCCTGGAAAATCTGCGACGGCTGGAAGTTCATCGCCTGTGGAGTGCCGCCGCTCGCGTTCACCAGCGTCTGGTAGAGCACGCCGATCTGCTGTCCAGCCGTCCGCGTCGGATCGCTCAGTCCCTGGAACTTAGCTTTGTAGCTCGCGGCTTTGGCGCGCCCCAGCGCCAGCGCAAATCCCGACATCGAGACACCGATGTAAAGCACGCTCACTACGTACTGGTTCGGATTCTGCCGCGTTGGCGAAATCACCGCCAGGCAGATCTTCGGCACCGTGAACGTGCCGCCAAAAGTCATCTGCTCGCCAGTTCCTCCGGTCGGCCCGGCGAGCTGCGGACCGCTCCCTGTCGATAGATAGCTGATGGCCGAGTAGGTCCCCACGCCCAGCGCGCGCTGTAATTGTGAGCTCTCCACCTGTTGCAGCGTCGCCTCGATCGATCCGTCGAGTTCCGTCACGTAAGAATCGATTGGCGCTTCGAATTGATCCGTGCTGATCGGTGAGATCTTCGGTTTAATCGCCGTCACAATGGACGATTCCACCGCGCCCAGATGCACCGATCCCGGATGCGCCGTCGCGTCCGGAGTTCCGTTTGCCGCCAGTGTCAACATCACCGCGGCATTCGTCGGCGCCACACCGATTGCCCACAGGTTCCCCGGCCCGCAAATGATCTCGGCTATGTTGTAGTCTTTCACCGTACCCGGCATTTACTTGCTCTCCTCTTCTTCCGGCACGCGCACCAGCGCATGGCTGTAGTCCTTCGCCAACGTCGCGTCCAGTTCCACCACCTGGCCGTATTGATACACCTTGCCGTCCACGTCGATGGGCAGCAGCACGCGATACTTCTTCATTCGTAAACCTCCACCAGCAAATGCAGCTCGGGAAATTTCGCGAAGCTGCTGTCCCGTTGGTACAGCGCGCCGTAATCGTGCGCCTGTACGAACACCCGCGCCGCGTTCGGAGGCAGCGCCGCTCCCTCGATCGCCGCGTCGATCGCCGCCATGTAAGTCATCGCCGTCGCCGTCACCACATCAGGATCCGCGTCCTGCACTCCGAATTTCACCGTCAGCAGATTCTCGGAATGCGATGCGCCCACGATCTCCGGATCGAACCCCGAGGTCCGCGGCATCACCGCCGCCTGCGGCCAGTTCAGAATTACGCCCGTAAAGGATTGCTTCACTTCCGCAAACGCCGGCGACCCTCCGACTTGCACTCCCTCCATCACTCCCACCAGCCAGGCCACCAGCGGGATCATGGCCTGCGGGCTAGACATGCGCCATCTCCGATGCCTCGGCCATCAAGGCCAGCATGGTCTCGCGGTCTTCCTGGCAGCCCAATTCCGCCTTCTCCGTTTTCCGGCCACGTTTGGGCCGCAGTCCGAGCCGGATAATCAGCCGGCTGACGTGGTCCGGGTCGTAAGTCACGCCCGTCGTCTGCCGGATCGCCTGGCCGAACGCCGCGGCCGTCCAGCGGCCCCGTGATTCCCATAGCGCATACAGTCCTCGCAATTGTTCGGCCGTCAATCGCGCCGGCCGCCCCGGAGGCTTCCGCGCCGTTAAGTCCGCCCCCTTTGCTACCGCGGCCGCCCACCGCGATGCCGTCGTGCGGCTCACTCCACACATCCGCGCAACATGGGCCTGCGATGCGCCCTCGCGCAGTTGCCCGCATCCCAGCATCCGCCGCTCTTCCATCGTCTTCCGGCCCGCCGTCATGACTTTCTCCATCCGTGCCGCGCCGACCCCGTGCCGCCCGCCGGCGTCGATCGCGCCCCGTACCCCATTAAGCTCGATACATCCAGTGGACTGAACGAGCTCGTCCGCGCCCCGGTCTGAGACGCAACCTGCACCAGGTACGTCTGGAGGTGGTGCATCACCGTCCGCTTCCATGCTTCCGGGAAGATCAGCTCCGGCCGCGCCGGCATATTCTCCGTGCCCTTCTGGTGGTACAGCGCATAAGGGATCGTCGTACCCAGCGTCAGCGTCTTCCGCTCTTCCCGCCGCACGCCGTTTGTCGAGTTCGGATTCGTCAGCGACTCATATAGGCTGCCCGTCCGCTGCAAGATCGGCTTGCCCGGAAAGTGCGCTTCCTTCCAGCCGTCATACTCCGGAGATAGCGCGTCCCACTTGTCGCCGCCCTCTGCGCCTTCGCTCTCGAACTGCGACTTCTCCTGTGCGTAAAACTCGTCCTCGACCACCGGCCAGATTGGGCGATAGTCGGCAACGCCATCGGCGAATCTTGCGATCCCCCGATCCATCGCCACATCGCCCGCAATCTCCAGCCGGAATCGAAACACTAGCTCGCGCTCCCGCTTCCCGTCGCCGGCGGATTCACCGCCGCGATCTCCGCGTTAGCGGCCGCCGCCAGCGCCTGCAAAGCACTCACATAGGAGCTGCCTGTCTGAGCGACATTCGCCTGGTCCGATACCACCGTTGCCTGCGCCTTCGCCAGGGCGGTCTGATCCGTTCCCAGTTGGGACGTTGCGCTGTAGTAGCTCGCTCCAGTCGACTGCGCGTTACTGATCACCGTCGTGTCTAACACTTTCATCACCTCCCTTTTCACCGTCGATTTCCCGCCGCGGTCCGGCACTCGCTTCCTGCCTGCCGACACCGCGGCCCCGCATGAACTCATCCACCTTCTCGTACTGGGCCATCAGGCCGTTTCTTAAGTGAGCTAAATCGCTTTGCATCACAGCGCTCCTACCGCCGCCTCGATCCGCGCCACGTAGCCGAGCGTCTCCGCCGCGTGTGAGCCCGTCACCTGGCGCAGCACGGCGGCCACCTGGCGCCACACCTTCGCCCCGGCGATCTCGACCGCCCGCGCGATATTCCCCGGCCCGGCGTTGTATGCCGCCAGCGCCAGGTCTCGCCGATCGTCCGGCGCCGCGGCCGCCCACATGTCCTGCAACTGCCGGTCGTACAGCGCCGCGCCCTGGATCGCGCTCTCCGGGTCCAGCGGATTGACGCCCAGGTCTTTCGCCGTGGCCGGCATGAACTGCATGATCCCCACAGCGCCCGCTGGCGAGACCTCCAGCGGGTCCAGGTCGCTCTCCGCGATCCCTTGGGCCTTCAGGTATTGCCACGGCTGCCAGGGCATGTAGAAGCGCCCCCAGCGCTCGAATGAGGCGTCGTAGCGCGTGGTGTACCCGGCCGCCTGCGCGCTAATTGACAGCGCGCAGAACAACCCAAATAACAGCGATGTAGAGAGCAGCGATCGCATAGTTTCCTTTCTTCAGCTCGTCCGCGGTGTTGAAGCCCTTCAGCCACCACTGGTCGATCACGACAATCACCACGAAAAATCCCGTCGCCAGCGCCAGCGCCAGCCGGATCCACCAGATCGCCAGCATGCCCATCTGCGCTTCCAAGGTCATTGCGTGCCCCCGCCAATTACCAGCCTGCCAACATCACGTTCGAGCTGCCCCGTACCGCGCCCGATCGGCGATGCGTCGGATGTCACCGCCGCCGGCGCCTTCCCCGTGAAGTAGCCGCACAACCCCAGCGTCGCCGCCGTCGCGAAGTTCCCCATGTACGCTTGCGCCGCGGCCGCGATCAGGCCCAGAAAGGTCGTATGCCCGTCATGGCCCTGGTCCGCCGCCAACACGCCGATTCCCCACACCGCGACCGCCGAGACCACTAGCGCAATCTGTTGCGGGTTACCGGAAACGAGTTGGCCGTAATCCAGCCCGTGGATTGCGAGAATCACGCCGGCAATCGTCCCGACGATCGTGCAGCGTGTCTTCGTGTCCGTCGCCAGGCTCTTCACGAGGCCCTGCAAGAACCCGGCGGCGATCCTGATTTTCAATGCGTCTAACACCTTACTCCCTGCCTTTCTCGATCAGTGAGCCAACTTCTTCCCACACTCCGCGCCGCGCCTGGTCACCGCCTTCCATTGCCGGTAGCGAACTCACGCGCATACAGTCGAGGAATGCGCGGTTCGGAGTTACCGGCGTAGCGCGAAGCATACGAAGTATCCTCCCTATTTCGCCGCCGGCAGTTTCTTCAGGTCGAATGAAATGCCGGCCGCCAGAATAGGGTTCCAGCCCTCGCCGCCTATATAGTTCATGCGCACCGGGACAACTAGGCTCATCCATGGATTCAGCCGATAAGTCATTACCGCCTTGAACGATCCGGTGGCGGAAATGCTGATGCCGCCGGTTTGCGTGGATGCGAATGACGGACCACCGCAGACCCCGAGGTACATACGAAACTTCCCGGTCGCGATCAGCTTCTCGTCGATGCACTGATTCACCTCGGCGTTGATCGCGTAAAACGATGTGCCGGTGGCCGCGTCCTTGGCCTTCGTCACTACAAGGTCCACCCCGGTATCGTTCGCCATACCGATACTGTTCTGCGAAGACGTCGTATACAGGAAGTCCATGAACGCCGAGCCCTTCGGCGTCGCGAGTTGGTTGAATTCGCCGCCCACCGAAAACGTGGCGGGCAGCATGACGGCGGCCGGCGCCGTTGGCGTTGTCGTTGTCTGCGCCTGCATCATCAGGGGCAGCGCGCAAAGCGCCACCGCCGCGCAAAGCGCAAATCGAATCGTACTGTGAGAAGTCGTCACGGTTCCGTCTCTCCTAAAACACTTGCTCTCTGCGGAACACGGTCCGCCCCGTCGACGTATCCAGCGTCGGCTCCGGATCTACCGTTGCCGCCGCCGGGTCGAAGAACTTGTCGTAATCGCCATTGCGCAGCGCTGCCAGTTGCCGCAGGTATGCCGCGCCCAGGTTCTTACTGACGCCCCACTCGTTTTCCCCCGTCGCGAACTGCGATCCGATCGCCGCCGCCAGGCGCGCTGCCGCGCCCATGCGATTGATCATCTCCAGCACATCCGCCGGGTCCGGCTGCGCTGCCGATCCCGCCGGCTGCCAGGTCGTAGGATCCAGGCTCAGGCCGCGGCGCATCATCTCCGCCGCAATCTCCTGCGCCACGCTCCGGATCCAGGTGTTGATCTGTACGTCCTTGATCTGCCCGCCGCGCTGGAATCCCGGCACTTCCCCCACTACCTCATCGAGCGTTGTCCACGCCTGTAGTAGCGTTGGGAAGTTCACCGTGAACATCACCACCCCGCTGGTGGATCCGTCCGACCCGAGCACGTAAACCGCGACCTGTATGCTCCCGCCGGCTGGGCCGGCCAGACCCCACGGGATCGTCGCCTGCAGCGTCGTCGCGTTGACGAACGTCGTCGCCACCAGCGTCGGGCAACCTACCTGGGCACCGGCGTCGAAGCCGGTGCCCGTGCAGGTGATCGCCGCCCCAGGGGGGCCGGAAAGCGGCGAAATTGAGCTAAGCGTTACCATCCGTCAGTCCTCTAGGCGCCGACTTCGCCGCCCGCGTTGACCGACGAGGTGTTCTTGTAGAGGATGCCCGCGCCGCTCGCCGTCAGCGTCTGCGAATAATACTTGCTGACGTCGACGTTCCAGCGCTTCTGATCCTGGTCGTACCACTTCTCTACGATCCGCCCCATCACGCCCGTATTCCACAGGAACGTGGTCGCCAGGTTCAGCTTGCGCCGCCCCGCGCCCGGATCCCGGTAGAATAGCAACACCAGATCGCCCCAGATGTAATCGAGCGCGTGCGCCTCGCCTTCCGGCACCGTGTCGTACATCGCTTCCGCGATCAGCACCGTCGGGATCTCCAGTTTCTCGCTGGCCATCTCCGGCGTGATCTGTTTGTCCGGCGCCAGCACCGTGGTGCCGTAAATGTGCTTCAGCACGTTGGGGTTGTTGCGGAAAGCGCGCCAGGCCGGCCGCCCGAAGAGAATCGTGTTCGGCTGCCGTCCGATCGCCTTCGCCACCGTTTCCTTCTGCAAATCGAAGAATGCGATGGGGTCGACGTTGGCATTGTCGAGCTGATAATACCCAGCCGCCTGGCCCAAGACCGCGGCCGAAAGGTCGTAGCTGGTGCAGTTCGCTTTGAGCAGATCGACCAGGTTGCACTCCTGTGCCAGCAGCACCTGGTCGGTGGTGACTTCCGTGGTGTCGATGTCCAGGTCGATCGCCGGATCGGCGTTCGCCGGGCCTTCCCACGGATACCAGCCGCGGATCATGTGCCCGTCCGCGTAGTACGGATTCGAGCTCACCGTCCAGCCGGTTTCCTTCGGTCGCGATCCCGGCGATCGCAGGTCCTGTCTGCGCCGGAAACGTTCGAAGCCGTACACGAAGTACTTGTTGGACTGCTTGTCGGTTGGCACCACCGGCGCCACGGTTTCCGCCAGGAACGCCGCGTTGCTGTATGCGATCGACAAATTGGTCAGAGCGTAATTGACGTGGATCTGCGAAAGATCCAGGTTGCCGAAGCTCTCGCTGGCCACCAGGCGGTTCGCCTTGTCGCCGCCGGCGCGCAGAGCCTTTTCAAACTCGATCCGCCGTCTCAGTTTTTCGGGTAGCTGTGCCGTCATCGTCCGTTCCTCCTTAGCTCACCGCCAGCGCGATCAGCTCCGGCTTGATGTACACGTAGACGATGTCGCCTGCGTTCGCCACCGTGTTTTCCGCCGTTCCCACGACGTTGAACACCTTCGCTGGATTGTTCAAACCCGACGCCACGGCCGCTTCCACGGAGTACACGTCGCCGATCGCGCCGTTGATTGCGACGTGATCGCCGCGGCTGATCGCGCCGCCGGCAACCGCCGGAGAGATCCCCAGCCGCATCACCGGCACGCTGCCGTTTTGATTCCCTTGCGACGCCTGGGTGAATCCCAGAAACTGCGCCGCGTTTTGCGCCGTCGGCAGCTTGCAGCTACCGTCCGCCGCGCCTTGTACCACCGCGAGGAACTGCCCCACGCCCGCCGCGTTGTCGATCGCGTACGTGACGCTTAGTAATGAAATAGCTCCGCCCGTCATGGCCTATTCGCCTCCCTTTCTGTCCAGGCCGGCCATCGCCGCCCGGCGAAGCCGTTCCTGCTCCCGGAACAGATCCGGGTTCTCGCTCGCCACCAGCTTCAGTGCGCGCCCGTAGCTCAGCTCGGGATCGACCTTCTGCACTTCGGCGATCTGCGCATCAATCAGGTGCTGGATGCCCTGCACCGTGTGCATCTCCACGCCGTCGGCCGCCGTGCCCCGCTCGCCCAGGGCCACTACCGGCTTCATCGAAGCCACCAGCGCCTTGAATCCCTCGGGGTCGGCGATCGCCGACTTCTCGTAGAATCCCCGCTGCGCCGGCGTGATCTTGCCGTCTTTCACCGCCGCGTCGATCGTCGTCTGCACGTCCATCGCGCGCATCACGTCGCTGGCGATTACCACGTTTTCGTCATGCGGTAGCTGGGCGAAATCGAACCGCCCGTCGCTCCCGCGCTTCACATCCGCCATCGTCAACACCCGCTGACCGCCTTCGAGTTGCATCTCGGTCTCGGTGTTATCGTCCGCCACAAGCCGAACCTTGCCCGCGGCGCCGGCGATCACTTTCGTGATTTTCACGTCTTTGACCCGCCTTTCTTCGACCACGTCGCCGCGATCGAAACTCCACCCGTCGCTATCGCTGGCCACCAGCGGCAGCGCCGGCAATTTCTCGAACAGCGGGGAATTCGTCAGCGCCAACGATGTCAGCGTCGCCCCTTGCTGCTCTCCGGTGCTCTTGTCACGCACCGACCACTCGATCACCGGCGAAACGTACTTGTACTCCCGCGCCGCCACCATCCGGCCGCCGCGCTCCGTATATTCCGCCCAGCCCCACAACACGCCCTTGGCATCCGGCGCGTCATCGATCTTCTTCAGCCAGCCCGCCGCCGGCGCCGCGGCGCCGCTCCCGGCCGCGTACACCGTCGAGTGGTCGTAATCGATCACCACCTCGCCCGTGCCGCGCTTCGCGAAGTTCGCCACGATGCTCGCCAGGTCCTCGCGAGTCACCGAAAACTTTTGCGTGCCCTTGAACCCGCGCGTGATCAGCGCTACCGGTATCCGCCGCAGTCCATCCGCTTCCTTGGAATCGCCGATCAGGATCAGCACCCGCGGCCGCTCTTCCGCCTCGCTCGCGGCCAGATCCTTTTTCCATTCCTCCGGCAGTCGCGCCACAAACGCTTCGCCCTTGCGCTTTGCAATCCGGATGATATTCTTCTTGAGCGTGTCGGTATCGTAGTTGTCGTCGCCCGCGCGCCCGATCGATTGCGCCGCATCGTGCACATCCTCCGGCGTCTCGATCGGGAAGCTCCGGCCCTTCCCCGCGAAGTCCGCTTCGTCCATGTGCTTCCGGTGGGAGTCCGGAATATCGCGCGCCGCCAGCACCGTCACTTCGTACCCGTCCGTCATGCCATCGTTACTCGTCGGCACTATGCTGCCTCCTTCCCTTCATCGCTGAACACGTACACGATCACGCACCGGCACTTGTCGCCGCCGTCGCAATCCGGATTCGGCGTGTCCGGCAAATCGTCCGGCGTCTCCGCCGTCTGCCCGTCTGCGCCGGCGCACGTCTCGCAGCTATTTACATCCAGCAGCGCCGAGTAGTAGCAGCTCCCGATCTCGTCTTTGTACTGCTCGTACCCCGCGTCGCGTCCGTCCGCAAACGCCTCGTTCGCGCCTTCGCCAGCCACCGCGTCAATCCATTTGTCGCTCTGCCCATCCAGGTCGCTCTGGATGCCCTGGATGACTTCGCCCTTCGTCGCGCCGCCGGTGTTCCGCATCCGGTTCGCCGCCACGTTCGCCGCCTTCGCCGTCAGGTTGTTTTGGAACTTGCTCACCACGGCGTCGGCATAGAGCCCCACCTGGTCGCGCTTGTCGGCCGCCACCACCGCTTCGCGCACCTGCGCCCCATCCGCCGGCTTCCGCCCGGCGAGCTGCCGCGTCCGTTCTTCGCCCACCTGGCGCTGCCCGAATGCCGAGATCCCGCGCAGCGTCTCTTCCACATCGGCGATCAGCTTCTCGTCCGCCGCCACCGACACGCGATGCAGGTTCCGCACCGGCGTATTCACCAGCTTGTTGACGATCTCCGCCTGCACCCGCCCGCGCGCCTTGCGCAGCGCCGCCGCCACGTCATCCCGCCCCTTGTCGAGCGCCGAGACGATGTCCGCTGCCGCCAGATGAACTTCCGGTCCCCGCGGCGGCCGCCGCAAGTTGATCTCGCTCGCCGCCACGTCGCCCTTCCCCTGGCCTTTTCCGCGCTTCCCAGCCGCGTCGCCGCCGTCCCATGGTCCGGCCGGCCGGGTGTCTTTCGCGTCGCCCTGGCCGGCCTGCTGGCCCGAATTCGGGCCTTTGGTCTCGTTCTCCTGGCCCGGCGCCCCCGGTTGTCCTGGCTGCCCCGGCAGATTCACCTGGCGCTTGGCCCGCTCCCGGATGATCGTCGCCGAGTCCGCCTCCGGAGCGCCCATCAGTTTCCGGATCCACGCTTCCAGTTCCGGGGTCGGTGTAATCACGTTCCCCTGCCCGAGCGCCCCTAGCGCCGTCGCGATCGCGTCGAACTTGAGCGCCATCACGCTCTGCGGAATCAGTTGCGGGTACCGCCCCGGCTTGATCCCGTCGAAGTTGAAGTCGACCAGGCGCTTGATGGTGGTCTGCGAAATGCGCCGCCCGATCAGGTCAGCCGTCGCCTGCAGGCCCATGAAGAAGAAGTCCGACATCGTCTCGCCCAGCGATCGGTTTCCGCTCCCGTGCGACGATTGCCCCATCATCATGAACTGCGCCAGACCGACCATCGCGATCATCGTGCCGTGATGCTGGATTGCTTCCTTGGGGTCGCGCACATTCCCCGTTACGCCTTCCAGCGCGAACTTCCATTCCGGAGGCAGCAGCAGCCCGGTCCGTTCGTTCGCCGAGAGCGACCTCAGCCAGGCCATCGCCGTCTCGCGGTCTTCTTTCTTCACGTCCGGCCCCATCGTGATCACCGGCACGCCCAACCCGTTGCGCTCGCACGCCACTGCCTCAATCTTGTAAAGGTTGTTCTTGATGAACCAGTGCTGATACATCTCGCGCAGCAGAGCCCGGCCCGTGAAATTCGCACCCTCCTGCCGGAAGACGAACAGCGTGCTCTTATCCAGCGGTACGTCCGTCCGGATGTATTGCCCCGCGCGATAGCCGAGCTGCTCGATGGTCTCCAGCTCGTCCGTGCCCGGCTTGCACAGCCACCGGTACCACGTCAATGGCAGCCGCGCCGCCAGCTTGCGCAGCCGGATCCGGTTCTGGTCGACGTAATACACGTCTTCGTGCATGGAGGCGCCGAAATCGAACATCAGCAGCGCGTTTTCCAGCACCGCATCGAAATCGATCTCGCCGTCGAACATTTCCTGCTCGATGAACTCCGTGGCTTCCTTCTCCACCCCCTCCGCGTCCTCGGGAGGCTGGATCATCCACTCGCCGCCGCGGATCGGCAGCTTCGATGCCCACAGCGTCGCCGCCACCTGCGCGTCCGATCGCCGCATGCGTTCATAGACCATGTACGCCGTCGGCCAGCTCAGCTCCGGGTTGTACTCGCCAAGCTCGCGCAGGAATCCCGAAAAGATCGGCGTGCCCGTGGCGCCGATCTCGCGCATGTCCGCGGCCGTCGCGGGCACACCCTTGTCTCCGCCGCCCGGCGCCACGTTCCACGGCTGCGAGACCTGGCCGATCTCGGTGCCCGCCGGTTGCTGCGGTTGCGGCGGACCGGCCTGCCAATCCGACGGCGGTTTGGAAGTCAGCCCGAGTGTGATCAGCTTCGCCATCAGATCGCCACTCCCAGCGCCAGCCACTCATGCCGCGCGATCGTCAGTTGCTCCGGAAACGGAATGTCGAGCACCTGTTGCTCCGGTGAGCACTCGCAATGGTCTTTGCACCGGTTGCACGTCCGGCATACCAGCTCGTCCATGCAGCCGCACGGGAAGTCGCCGGCGGCGTGCCACATTTTCTTGCAGCATTCGCAGTGCTTCAAAAGACACGCTCCAACAGGTCTGAGGCGACCGTCCGCCCCGTCAGCCCGCAATCGCTAGCCGGCACGTAAACCCGCCCCGGCCCTTCCACGCCGGCCACCATCAGCGCCAGCGCCCAGAATTCATCCGCGTGCCCCGCGTCCGTCCGTACGGCGTCGAACCGGATCGCGCCCGTCGGCCCCACGTACCGCTTGATCGCCTGGCACGCCCGCCGCAGTTTCTGCGATTCCGGCAGCCGCAGTGTCCGCTCTTCGAACCGTTTCTTCAGCGAGACCGCCATCCGCTCTTTCACCGGCACGGTCACTTCCTTGCCGTCTTCCTTTTTTCCACCGCTCTCGACGCGCGCTCCAAACTGCACCGGCTCCACGCATGGGAACTCCTCATGCAGCTCTTCGGCGAGCTGCGCGCCCAGCCCGGTCGCGTCCATCGGGAACCGGCCGCCGCTATCCTCGACCGCCGCCGCCACTTCGCGCGCGATCTTTCTCTGGTCGGCAAACCGCATGCGCGGCATCTCGATCATGCCCTTCACTACCACCAGGTCCGCCATCGGCTGCCCGATCACGATCACCGACATGTCGCGTTTGCGCGCCACGTCGAACCCTGCGCACAACCCCGGCGCCGGCTTCCCGTCCCACTCGATCGATGCTTCGTCCGATTCGCACGCCAGCACCATCTCGATCGGGATGTAGTTCTCGGCCCCCGACATCGGCACGTTGCAGTAGTCCTGAAGCCAGATTTCCTCGTCGCCGATCGCCGCCCTCTGCCCCTCGACATCCACCGGCATTCCCTGTGCCTTCGCCATGAAGATGTCCACCCAGTGCCCGCTCCACCCGTCGCGCTTCACAGGTTGCCGCTCCGGCCGCACGCCGGTGTGCAGCCCCAGCGTCTTGGCCAGCTCGTAGAACTTGTTTTCCGTCCCCTTGAACGTCGAGGCCACCCGCACCTTGTAGCCGCGCGTCGCGCGCGTCATCATTGCCGCCCAGATCGACCGCGAGTCGCGATGCAGTGCGAACTCGTCAAGGAACACATCGCCGCTATAACCGCGCGCCGTGTCCGGATTCGCTGGCAGCGCGATCAGCCGACCGCCGCCAGGGAACACCGCGCGATGCTCGATGATGGAGGTCTCGCCGAAGAATCCGTCGTCGAAGTGCGCGTCCCAGGCCCGCGTGTGCATCTTGACCTTTTCCATCAGCTCGACGCTCTGCCGCTCCGACGCGCTGAGCAGAATCCCCAGGTTCCGCTCTTCCATCCGGTCAATCGCCATGTCCAGCGAAGTGCCGAACGATTTCCCCGACTGCACCGAGGCCGCCACAAACTTGAAGCGGCTCTTGTCGGCGATCCAGTCCAGTTGCCACTGGAGCATGGGAACGATCGGTTTGATCGCCGGAGTCACGCCGCCTTCAGCTCCTTCGCCGCTACCGGCAGCTTCGTATGGCAGCAATTGCAGAACGCTTCGTCGATCACCTTGCTCGTCCGCGCCACGCGCCTGACCTCACCCGCGATCCGCATCCACACGTCCGAAACCGTCGTGGTAATGCTGAACCCGGTTACCAGCGCGGATCCGCTCCGCACTTCGGGCAATTGATCTGCACCTTAGCCTGCGATGCCATAAATGCTCCGGATCTCCTGTATCCGCTCTTCCGGCGTCATCTGCCGTTCGCCGCCCTCGGCCTTCAGCAGCTTGATCGCGCGCTGTTCCCTGTCTTCCAGGAGCGCCATCTTCCGCTCGTCGATCGCCGCCACCCGCTCGCGCACCGCGATCTCGCGCTCCTTCAGTTGGACCTTCTTCGCGTCGAGTTGCAGCCCGTGCAGCTCGATGGGGTCCGCGCCCGTCAGCGCTTCGGGGTGCTCCACCAGGTGATCGATAGCCAGCGCCTGGATCATCTCCGTACCGTCCATCCCCTGTTCGCGCATCGCCGCCACCAGGTCCGACATGTGCTCGCGCCGCGCTTTCCGGTCCGCCATCTCCTGGCGCCATTCGGCCGCGCGCCGCGCTACCGTCCGCTCTGCGAGTTCCTCGCCCGTCTCATCCTTCACGGCCTGCACGATGCACGCGGCCGTCTTGCCGGCGGCGAAGCCTTGCAGCATCGTTCGCTTGCCCGCATCGGAGATTTTGTCCGTCGCTCTCTCCATCGGCATCAGAAGGTAACCAGCGGATCCGCCTCGATCTGCCCGTCGATTAGCAGCAGTCCCTTGGGTGCCAGGCGCGCGAACATGATCGTATCCGGCCTCATTTCGTTCACCCGGTCCGCGCGCCACTTCCCCATCGCCTTCGCGCGCCAGATCTTGATGTACTCGGAATCGGCCAGCAGCGATAGCGAGAACTGCAAACCCTCCACAGTCATTGGCGATCCGACCATATTGAGCGCCTTCGACAGTGAGCCCACACTCACCATCTCCTGGTCGTATCCCTGTTTGAGCGCGAGCAATATCGCGCCCCGCTCCTCCGCATGCCGCGCCTCTTCCATTTCCCGGATCACGCCACTCTCCTACTCGCCTCCAACTTCACCGACTGCAACTGATCGTCTATCCGGATCAAGTAGCCTTTTTGCATCTCGATCCGGTCCGCCAACAACCGCACCGCCATCAGTACTTCGCGGTCGTCGTTTCTCCCGTCCTTCACGGCCTGTGCCAGGTTCGCCGTCGCCGCCGCTTGTGTCGTCATCGCCTGCACCTGCTGCGTATGCGCCTCCAGAAATTTCCCCGCCCAGTTGTTGATCAGGCTCCACATCATCCAGCAGAAGCCGCCCGCGCCGCCGTAATTCACGACGAGCTTTACCAGCCATTCCCACTGCGCCATCAAAATATCCCCCCTCGGGCCGGGGCCGACGCCACCGGGCAGCGGCTCAGTCCCGTTCCTAGACAGTTATTTACGCCGGTCAACGCTCTGAACTCGCCGTACCCGACAGCACTTGTAATCGGCGATGGCTGCTGGGTCCAGTCGGCACCGTGATCGCTTTGCCCCGCCGTGTAGCTCGGTTGCGCAAACACGGTCATCGTGTAGTTGGGTTGCGTACTCAGTAGTTCCGCCTCTGGGGTAAAGCTGGGATCAGCACTACCGCGCTGAAAGTGAACCATAACGGGGCTGGTGTTTCCGGCCAGTGACCAAGAATAAGGCCCCGTCGCCGCACATGACGTGTAGCAGGCGCTTGGTGTAGTACAGGTTGCCTGGAGCGCATTGTCCACCGACCAGCTCGACTTCGTGACATTCCCGTCTCCCATGTCGGCTGAGATAGTAATTGAACCTGTCGAGGAGTTGTACGCGGTCACCGTGCCTTCTAAATAATCCATGTTGGCGTCTGCGGTTTCAACGGCACGCGCGCGGTTACCCGCAGCCCAACTCAACCCGGCTCCCACTGTCAACGTAACTGAAGTAGGAAAAGTCGCCGGGATTGTCGCAGAAGTCGAGCTTGTGGTGTAGTACCCCGCGTTCCAACCGCTGGTGCAGGCCGGGAGCGCTCCGCAACCACAATTCTGCACGCTGATCTGTGGAGCATAGTTACTGGCAAGTGCTTGGCCCCAGTTCGTCAAGCGTTGATAAGCCAGGTTCGACTCGATGGCCGGACTGCCGACCACAACCGCCACGCGGCCAGGATCGTAAACCGTCCAGTTAGTGCTGCTCCACTCCGAGTATCCAGGCGTGCCGGATGAGTTGTTAAGATAAGTGCAGGTGGAACCGAGATTGCATTTACCGATGCCGATGAATTGCAGAACGAGGTTCGCGCCGGAACTAAGCCCGGTGAGTATGATCTGATTCGGATCGCCGGGGATGGAGTAGGTCGAGCACGCCCCAACGCCAGGAGCGGACCCACCTGCCGAGCACTGGCCCAAAAAAGATAGCAGCGACGCGATGTCATTCAGCGCTACAGGCAACTGGATCGACGGGATAATCCCGAACGCGCCCGAGGCGTGCGAATTGGCGACCGACGAAACGGTAATCGTGCCGGATGCACTGCACGGGCCGCTGATCGCAGTCACGTTCATTACTTCCCCGTCGATTGAGAGTGTCCACGATGGCGAAACGCCTGTCGGACAGAACGTGAAACCGGCGCCGCCTGTCGTGGTGTACGGATACGCCGTTGTCGGGATGACAACATTGCTTCCCGCCGTGATCGCGGAACGCAGCGTAAATATGGTGTTCAGCGTGTATCTGGGAAGCAGGACGGTGTACCCGTCCAGCGCCATCTGAATGGCGTAATCCTCATTCATCCCGTTGACGAGCATCCCGGTGAGGCCGCCGCCGTGAACGGCCACAATAATGGGGCTGGTCTTGGAAGAGACGCCTTTCGCCGTGCCGTAATACAGATCGTAAGCCCGTTGATCCTCCCCGGGGACAGTGGAAGAGTTGCTCGACCAGGAGACGTTGCACACCGTCGTCACGCCACCGGAAGTCCCCGCTGTGCAGGTATAAGGGAGAGCCCGCGCGGAAACCGAAAGGAGTATAAGTGCAAGGAGTTTACGCATGGTTTTAGTGGTGGCGCGGAACCACACTCACGCCGCCGCCTACCGGAGCAATATACCCGGCGTAAGACATGGCCAATGTGGTGGCGCCGGGAGAACCCGCGGTGTTGGTCAACAACGTGTCGAGCAGATCCCACTGACTTACAGAGAAACTCAGGCCCGTTGACGTGCAGTAGACAGCGCTCGCCCCGGATATCGAGCACTCCACCGCCGTTTCGGTCGTCGCATTGTCCCGCAACTGGTATTCTTGGGTAGCGGAAGCTCCGGGCGCGGCGGCGCGGAGGGCGGCGAAGGCCGCGATCTGCATAGCCGGAAACACCATCTGCGCATTGAGTTCCGGCGTCTCGGCATAGCACCTGTTGGCCACCTGATACCACTCAGCAGTGGTCTGCGCAGTGTTGCGGAAAGCCGGGATGATGAACTGCCCCAGTGTCGTCGGAACAAAGACGATAGATATATAGTAGTTCTGGTTCACTGCGGTGCCGGCAGGTGCCGAGACGTTGAACTCGACCACGTCGCCAGCGCTTACTGCCTGTGTGCCAGTCAGTGCGGTGACGCTATTGGTTCCGGTCGTCAGCGAGGCGGTTAGAACGGTTGCAGGCGTGCCACCGGAAGCGGCCCACATGAAATTATATACGACCGTTTCGCCGGTTCCGTTCGACGGCATCTGCACGTAGGCTTTTTTGAACGTGCCAGGAACAGGTATCACGGTGTAGCCGTTGGCTGCCCCGTTGGTGAAGACTCCCGTTCCGAGTCCACTGTACTGGTTAGACGAGCCGCTGGGCGTGCCGCCCGAACTCCCAAAGATTGTCTCCCCTTCAACCGTGGGCACAAAGCCCACGTACCCGCTCATCAGGGTTGCCGTGGGTGAACCCGATATCTGCTGCTCAACGGAGATGTAATCCCCGAGGGCCACCGATACGCAATGGCTGGTGTCAGCGCCGGCGGTGGCGGACCCGGTAATTGTCACCGCCGGTGCGCCGCTTGGGATCGAACCGTTTTTGTAGAGCGAGAACGTCCAGGATGTGCTCCCACCTGGAGCGGTGTGCAGCCACGCGCCGATTGAACAGATTTGTCCTCCTGTCGGCACGAGGAAATTAGTCTGGTTGGTGTTGCCGGACGTGTACTGGTTGCTCGACTGTAAAGCATACCACTCGTTGCCGACCGTGATATTAGTGCCGCCCGTCGGCCCGAACCACAGGTACTGCGTGGTGGTTTGGGCGCAGGCGCAGGCGACGAAGGCAAACAAAAGAATCAACAGTTTTCGCATGTTAGTAAGTCCCTTTGAACGCCATCGAGATCTGCTTTGTAGTACCGTCCGCAACAAAAGTCAGTTTGATAAAGCCGCCAGACGCGATGGTTGTAGTGCTACCCTGTGTCCCGCTCGCGTACGTGTTGGCGCTTGATGGCGTGATCGCGCCGGTCAGTAACGCATTCCCTGATCCATCCGTCGCATTGCAGCTGGTAGAACCGCTGGCGTTGTCCACCGCGCACAGGATGCCGGTGAGCGTAACCGTCTGGCCGGTCCAGTTGAAACAGTTATTTTGAAGGTAGGTCTGTGCTGGAATGGCATTGTAGCCATCACCGAGGCCACCGCTTACACAACCCCACGGGCGCGCGCCGACTTCCGCGGCCACAACTTGCGCAGCGGTGGCCGCCGCTGGTGGACCCGTGGTCGAATCAAATTGGATACCGTTGATTGCCACGCCGCCGACTTGAGCGGTTGTCCCCGCCTGGGTGTAGTAGCTCACGTCGTATTGTGCGAAAGGCGACACCGTTCCGCTTCCGCCGCTCGAAGTTCCGCAAGGCGCGGTCGCATCACCAATCCTGACAAGGTTCCCAACTTTCGTAATCGTCGCGCAATCCCCATTGGTATACGAACCCAGCGAAGCCACAGGGATAGTCAACTCCATGGAGTCCACCCCTCCCGTGTAGTTGTGGTAAGCACCTACGGTGGTGTCTTCCAACAGGCATTTGGCGGTACCGCACGTCCCACCAGCCGAACCCGGCACGTACAAGCTAGCAGCCGAGAAGTCGTACAAATGAGCCCCGAACGTTGCCGCCGCTGTGATATACACGAGGTTCGGGGCATCGCTGAGGTTCGTGCTGGCCGGTTGCGTCTGATGCTGTCCGGCGTGATCGATATACGATACCCACTCGTTGGCGCTAGCAGTGGCGTACTTCACGTAGCCATATTCGTTGCAAGCGCTGTCGTACTGGTGGAGTGTCAAATCCGTGGAATCGAACCATGGCAGCACGTAGCCCGCTGGCGGGAACGTGCCAGAAACACACGTTGGCGCCGTCGCAGTCGCGGGCATCGACCAGCCGGTGCCGTTCGGGCTCGCGAACACCCAATAGCTCGCCCCGTCGTAATAGCCGAAATAGCTCGTCTCCGCGCCGAGATACGGCAGCGGAGGCCCGGCATTCGGAAAGATACCACCCGCCGGCCAAGCCACGGCGGTAAGCGTCGTGCCGCCCTGCGTCAGCAGAATCGAATGGTTGTTCCGCGACCAATTCGATATTGAGAATGTGATCGCAGATTGATTGCTCAGCGCGATCTCATAATTCAGGAAGGGCGCAACCCCGGAGGGCGTGCCTACACAAGCGGTCTCGCTGATCGCGAAGGAAGCCGCCGCAGTCGTGATGCTGCAAGTTCCCGCCGTGATCTGGTGGCCGCGATCGGAGCCGGGGAGTTCCACCCACACCAGCGTGCCTGCGCAGGCCGACGCGCAAGCAGACCGAACGCTAGCCACTGAATCCACAATCGGGACGGTATTGGAGCTGTTGTTACCGGAATCGTGAATATACCCGGCAGTCGTGGTCGATGGCGCAATGATATCGCCAATTGTGGTAGTGCCATTATCGAGCAAGATCTGCGCAAAACCGACTTTCTGCACGTTTACGGAACCCGCCGCGCCCACGGTCGCCAGCGCCACGCCGTACCATGTCGTAGCCGATGTAGTTACCTCAACCACCTGGCAAGTGGCCGCGCCCGAACTGCTATCCAACATGACCAGCGTATTGGCCGTAACGCCGCCCGCGCCAACGGTGCAGGATTGAATCACGGCAGGCACGCTCGCCGCCGTCCCGGCCGTATTCTGATTCAGGGTCGGGATATCGCCCGCCACCAGCGAACACGGCCCGAAAATCGTAGCGCTGCCGCATGTGCCAATCACCTGGTGCGGTCCCTGGCCGGGAGTGGGCGCGATGCCGATATTGCCGTTCGATGTCAGCGGGTTATTCGACAGCGTGAGCCATGCCACCGACGAAAGAGCCAGGCCGACCGAAGATATTCCCCCACCCGCGCCGGGGCATGTGATCCACGAAGCCGGACCGCTGGACGGCACGCTGTAGCACCATGTGCCGACACCCGGAGTGGCAAGTCTCGCCGGCGCGCCAGCGGCACCGCCCACGATCATGTCATACGGCGACGTCATCGGGTTATTCAGCACTGCGAACGTGCCGAGCCCGAGATTTGTGCGCGCGTTCGCCGCGTTCGCCAGGTCGGAGAGATTATTCGCGGCTTGCAGAAACGCGCCAACGTTCTGCACCGCGGCTGTCCCCAATCCCAGACTTGTGCGCGCGTTTGCCGCGCTCGCCAAGTCAGTCAGATTATTCGACGCCTGAAGAAAAGTTGGCGCCCCTGTGATTTTGCCCCACGCGAGACCGGTAATCCACGCCGGATTATTGAACGTTCCGTTCGCTGTGACACGCTGTGTCCAGGTGCCCGGATTCCCCGTGCCGATGCAGTCGTACGTATTCAATCCAGCCGTGTCGAAATAGTGATCCCTGCCGGCGGTGCAAGCCTGTGTGCTGGGTGCCCCCGTGCCGGACTGCCAGTTCGCCTTGCCGTTCATCGCGCCATACAGATTGGAGGCCGCCGTCTGCGTCGAGAAGTCGTACCACTGCGCCAGCGCCGGCATGCAGCAGGTGGCCACGATGAGGAATAAACGTTTCATGCTTCCTTCCCTAATTTCCGATGCTCGCCAACTGACTGTTCGTCAACGTCGATAGCTGACTGTTCGTCAGCGTCGATAAGCTAAGCCCGGTACCCGATACCGAGCCTGGACAGCCGCTCTGTGTCAGCGTCACGGCGCCGTTGGTCACCTGCACGCAATACGTGCCGTTCGCCACCCCAGCCGTAAGTTGCCCCAGGGAAAACATCAGGCTTACCGACGGCGGAATATTGATCCTCACCGCCGCGAGACTGAGTGTGCTCCCCGTCGTAGTAACTAACCAGTAGTCCGTCCGCGGCGCCGCGCCGTCCAACTGCCATTTCGCGATGTAACTCGTCGTGGATGGAATGCCCGTGTCATTCGGCTCTAACTGAACCGAGAAAGCGCCGTTGATCACCGGCACAGACAGCGGGGTAGTTTCCACCCAGGTGCCATCGGCGGCTAGGAAAGCCGCGGACGCGGTAATAGTGATCTTCCCCGTCGCCAGGTGCTGTCCGTCGCCGGCCGTGATTTTCGACTGTGCGACCGTCGTTGATGCCGCCAATGCCACCGGGAGCCACAGTGCGATCGCCAGCCTCAGCATTTCGCGAGCTCCCTTCGCACCACCGCGGACACCCGGCGGTGGTTGCGCTGGCAACCCGCCAACTCGCAGAACGCCTCGCGCAAGCGGTCCTCCCGCTCGTATCCCGGCCCGAAGTTCTTACATACGACCTCCACCATCAGAAACAAAATCCGCTCCACGTTTCCGATCCGTTCATCCATCCTAGTGATGCTCGACGGATTGCCCAAGAGCCCCATCGAGCGGGAAGGCCGTCCGGGTGTGCCGGCATCGAGGCGCGTGCCGCGAGGCGGCCCTATTTCCTCGCCATCGCGCCGTATTTTGGCCTTCCCGCTCATCTCGCAGTCACAGTATGGGCCGATGCGGCCAAAGTAGTATGGCGGCCGCCAGCGCCAGGAAACACAGCATCGCGATCGCCGCGCGCCTCACCATTGCCGCCTGCATCCGCGACCACCGTTCGTACCGTGCGCACCGCGCGCAGCAGGCCTTCACGCACAGCCAATAATGCACTCGCTCGCTTCTCACGCCACACCGTCCCTTCGATTCATCGCCCGCAGTCCGCCCATCACCCGCACGAAATCCTTGCGCGATCGGATCGTCTCGCGACCGCGTAGTTGCCGGCGCACGAAATTCCGTTGTCCGTCCGCGCCCAGGCCGCGTGCCCCAAACTCACGCGCTAGGTCTTCCAGGTCGCCCGCGGACACTATCTCGTCGCCCTTCCCCGCCAGCTCGCCCCGCTTCGGCAGCGTACCTGCGCGCTTTAGACCCTTGCCCGTCCATCCGCGGTAAATCGCCAGGAGCTGCTCGTCCGTCAGCTCTGACATGGAGTGCACGCCGTAGCGCTCGCGCGCCAGATCGTGCAGCGCGTCGTGATCGAGCCCGCGCTTCACGGCCTCCGCATGCACCGCGGAGAATAGCCGATTCCGATATCCCTTCTGCGGTCCTGGCATTTATTCGCTCCCTTCGATCGCCGAGCGTTCGGTGAGGCTCGACACCGGCCGGCTGAAGACCATCGATTTGAACCACGTCTGGTCGACGCGGCGCAGATCGTACTCGCCCGGATAACGGCGCAGGAATCGCACCACCGCGTCTTCCGACACGCGCAATCCCTCGCGCTCCCGGACGGCTCCCAATAATCCGCGCCGCATCCATCCCCGCGCCGTCGGCGCCCCAACCCCCAGCACTCCCGCCAGGTCGGAGATGTTGTACCCCTCCTGGACCCGAGCCGAAAGCGCCAAATGCGACGCGCGATCGCGTACGCTGCCCATGCTCCGTTTCAGCCGCGCCGCGATCACGCGCGCCGTCAGGATGCCGATGTGATCCGCGAGAAATCCGTCTTCCTCCGCCGTCCATTCCCGCCGATTGAATGACAGTCCCATCTCTTGCGCCATCTGGTGAAAGACGAATCGCGGCCACTTAGTAGCAGCCTCTAACTTGTCGATAGCCGCCGCCCGCTCATTCTTCCGCAACCTATAAGCGGCTTTCAAGTCGGCTATAAGTTGCGGATTCCAGATATACCGCCGTCGTAACTCGCCAAACCGTCTTAGGCGGCACGAACGGCAGAGACCTAGCTTCCCCTGGCTTGGCCGTTCGTCGCATCTAAGACAGTTCGCCATCGTCGTCGCCGCTTTACCTCACGAGCTTGTTTTTCTTCGCAATGGTCTCGGGGTCTTCGATCATCTGGATCTGCTTCCGCATCCGGAATTGCGAGAGAGCCACGTAGATCGACTGCGCCGGGAATTCTGGCAGCGCCTTGACGATCTCGCCGCTAGTCATCGGCTTCTTCTCCAGCAGTGCCAGTATCTTCGCCGATACCACCCCGCTCTGCGGTTTCCCGCTCGTCTCCGCGGCCGCTGCATGCTTCACCTGCGCCTTCCTGTGAACCGGCGCCGCGATCCTTTTCGGCATCGCAGCCGCCTCAACCGCGGGCGCAATCGTCACCGCCCCCCCCGGCAATCCGGAGTCCAAAATCCGAATCGAGCGCAGAGCGTCCGCAATCGCCGCCTCGCCGCCCTCGATCTCCATCACCACCACACGCGCTTTTGCCATCGCTAATCCTCCAGCGAGAGCTGCCCGTGCAACTCCGCCAATTCGTGCCTCGACGACAGCACTCGTAGCCGCCGCCACATCTGGACGATCTGCGCCCGGTACGGTTCCACCGCGGCCGCCAAATCCTCCGCATCCACGATCACGAAGTACCCCACCGGTGTGGCGCGGCTCGATCCGACGCGCATCCGGTGTGTGACCACCAGCTCGTGTACCGCCGCCTTGATGTCGCGCTCGCTCTTGCCCGTCGCTCGATGCAGCACGTCGATCGAGATCGCGTTCTTGCGCCCTTGACGCCGCCAGATGATCTCCGCGATCAGCCGCTCCGTCACCGTGGGCGGGACATTTGAATTCGCGAAGGCCGCGCTCTCCGGCTCGTTCGACAGTGGGTTCATGCCGCCACTCCTTTGGTAGCCACCAACACGCCCAGCTCGGTCCGGTTCGACACACCCACCTTGCGGAAGATCCGGCCCATGTACTCCTTGACCGTTCCCTCCGCCAGCCCCAGTTCGAAGCCGATCTCTTTGTTTAATCGGCCCTTCGCCACTAGGTTGCAAATCTGGATTTCGCGATAAGTCAGAGGTTGCCCTAACTCTGGCTGGTGGCCGGAGTACTTTCCGCGGCACTCGGGGCAGACGCGCCTATGCTCGTTGCACTCTTTCCCGCACTTGAAACATGTCCTCATGGCTCCATCCGCATGGCGGATTGCACGGGTCCTTTTCCGTGCAACCGCAGACCTTGCACTTCGTAACTGTCGTGCCCCATCTACTTCACCTCACTCGGCGGATCCGGCCTGGTCGGCTCCGCGTAGAAGGTCTCTTTGTGCTTCACACAACAACCGACCTCCGCCAGGTCCTCCGCACTCAGATCGTCCTTCAATAGGTCCTTGTTGAGCTCCGGCTCCGGGCAGAGGAAATACTTCCCCTTGAACATCTCCCACACCTTCGCCTTGATCGCCTCCCACGTCCACGATCGATTCAGCGGCTTCAGCGCGCCCGGCGAGAAGCGCCGCCCCATCACGCCGTTCGCCAGCTTGAAGGATTGCAGCCCGTCCCGTTCAAGCTCCGCAACATGCGCGTAGTAATACGCCTCCAGCGCCGCCTCCAACTCCGCTGCCCGCTTCCGCGCCGCGTTAATCTCGCTCTCGAAACCCGCCTGCGCCTTTGCCACGTCCAGCGCCTGGTCGGCCGTCAACTTCTCGACGGTCGCCGTCGCCACCAGCAGATCGCCCATCGCCGCCGTGCAATCGTCGATCGACCGAAGCGTCGTCGACGCCTTCTTAGGCCGCGCCATTCTGCACCTCTTCCAGCAGGTTCGCGGCCGCCGCCAGCAGATCGTCCACCAGCGGTTCCAGCCGCGGTTCGCCCGCCACGTAAGCGGCCGCAACGGCCGCGTTGCCCACAATTTCCCGCAGCCGCCTCATCAATCCTTCCCGCTCTGGCTTCGTCATCGCCGGTGATCCTCCTGCGGTTCCTGCACCGCTTCGCCCTTCTCGCGCGCCGCTAATTCCACGCGGTATACGCTCGCCCGCGTCTGCGCCGCAAACGCGAGCTTGAATCTGCCGTTGCTCCGATGCTTCGCCGCCGTCGCCTCGCACTGCTCGATACGCGCGACAATCTGGCAGTCACTCAGCCTGCTCACAGAGCACCTCCCTCCGTGCGCTCGCCTCATCCAGCGCCAGGTCGGCCATTAACTCCGCGATGCTGCCGTACTGGCCGATGGACTCGAAGGCCGGCGGCACGTCATCGTGAAACACGACGTCGGACGTGTCTTCCTCGCCCATCAGCTCGCACGTCCCGTCCGGCCGCACGATCAGCTCGATCTTGCAGCCACACCGGTCTTCGTACGCGGCCAGCGCCGCGATCACCTCGTCGATCCGCTCAATCACCTGCTGCTTTGCGTCCGGCATCAGCCCACCACCTGCACGATCGGGCAATCCCGAAACCGCACACGCAACTCCTCGACGATGGCCGTCTTCGCCTGCCCGGCGGCCGCCAGGCTGCCGATCTTCAGCAGCCGGTCGGTAGTCGGCGCCCTGCGCCCACGTTCCCACTGCGAGACGATGGACTGTTCGATGCCCACATACCCGGCGAACTCCAACTGCGTCATGCGTGCGTCGAACCGCACCTGGCGAATCGCCTCCGACAGCACCGGCAGCACTTCCATCGCGCGCTTCATGACACTACCTCCGAGCCCACGCTCATGCCCCACAGTTGGCCCGCCACGCCGACGATCGTCTTCTCTGTCACGCGCCGGCCCGCATGCTTCGCCTTCAGCAGATCGAGCGATCGCGCCAGGCGCCGGAACGATCCGCCGATCGCCTTGAACCACAGATCGAACGCTGCCTCGTCGACGTCGGTGATGCCTTCCTGTTTCACCACGGCCGCCATCTCCGGCCGCGTGATCCCCGAGAGCGGCGCCCAGATGCCGATCCGCGATTCCAGCGCGCCCAGGTCCACCATCTTGCCGGCCTTCAGCCGCGCCATCAGAATCGGCGCCGCGAGCATCGCTACTCCCACGCCGGCGTCGTACGTGCGGTCCCAGATCTGGCGGATGATGTCGCAGATCTGCGGCCGCAACGTCTCACACTGGTCGAAGATCAGGATGCAGGGATTCCGCCGCAAGTGCTCGCATACCTCGCGGAACGCGCGGCCGGCGTTCTGCCAGCCCGACCGCGATAGGATCCCGAGCTGCTCGCCCACCGCCTGCATGAAGTAGCGTTTGTCTTTGGAGCTGAACACGTCGAACTCGAAGACGAACGAATCGGTCTTCCCGGCATTCTCGCGCCGCCATGCTTTGATGGCCTCCGTTTTGCCGACGCCATAGTCGGCCGTGATCACGCCCATCGCGCAATTCTCCGCGCAGAAGTCGAGCACCTGCGCCACACACCGCACGGTCTCCGTGCGGTAAAAGGTGCCGGCCTTCGCCACCTTGCGCACGCGCTTCGCGACGTTCTCTGTGACGGTTACCGCCGTCGTCCCGCCAGGCGCCAGGACGTCGCCCGCGCGCGCTTGAGCCAGCACGCGCCGCATCTGGTCCTGTACGTCGTTCCCGCCGGGTATGTCGCCGCGTATCCACGATCGCACCGTTGATTCCGCCAGCGTCGTATACTGCGCAAAATCGGCCGGCTCCAGGTCCGGCCGCGTCTTTAGATAATTGTGGAAGTCGGCTCGCAATTGCTGCGTTTCCGCTTCCGGTACTTGGCACACCATTTCAGTTCCCCCCTGAAAAAGTTGATTCAGACTTTCTGTGTCAGCACCGCCGTCGTTTGACCGGTCGTTGCCGCCACTACCGCGAACTTCTCGATCTCGCAAACCGGGCACGCCAGGTCCGCACCGCAATCGCCGCAAGTCATGTCGTCACCCAATTCCGTCGGCTCCGGAGCTAACAGCTCAACCACTTCGAACCACGCCTGGCGCTCGATATCGTTCAAGTGCTCCCAGGGAATTTCGACCCCGGTCCGGTAGGCTCGCTTTGCTACTGTTTCCTCGATTGGACTCGCCATGTTCATTCCCCCTGGAAAAACCGGAACTCGCCGTCGTCGCCTTCCGGAGCCGGCCGCTCCACTACCTCGACAGCGGCCGGCGCGGCGTTATCGAAGCTGAAGGTCCGATCCTCGCGTGCCGTGTTCTCAGCCTCGACGATCGCGCTCGGCACACGCACCGGCGCGGACACGCGCGGAGCCATCTCGCGCGATGGCAGCACTTCCGCCCTACGCGCCAGGCGGGTCTCCGGATCGGCCACCGGTACCGCCTTATGCACCGCCTCGATGAACTTCTTGACTTCCCGGCGAGCTGCCCGGCGATTGCGCTCGTCTTCGACGAACCCTTCTTCGCCCATGCGCCGCAGTTCGACACAGTGCGCCAGCCCCACGAACCGCGCCTGGTAGTAGATCGCCGCCTCGCCGAGGTCGAGCTGGTCGTACGCGAACTCCACCGCCTGCCCGTTCAACGCCATCAGCGCCACGGTATTTCCGGTCAGCCGGTAATGATAATCGCGGCCTGCAAAGCTCGTCTTTACTTCGCCGTGCTTTACCGTGAGCTCGCGCCGCTTCGCGAAGCAGAAGTGCAGCAGCTCCGCATCCACCGTCCGCCGCTCCACGCGATCGATCAGGATCTCCCACGCTTCGTTCGGGCACATCCAACCGCGGCCGGTCGGTGTGACTTTCTGCATGCCCTCACCTTCGAGCGGCCGCTCGTTCAGATCTTCGATCACGCGGCTATATAAGGAAGCGACTTGGTTTATCGTCCGGAACGGCGTCGAGTCCGCGGCGCCGGCTATCCACTTCTCGTGTTTGGCCAGCAGCTCGTCGAACGCGTCCGGCCGCGATCCCGGTTTGTGCCCGCAGAACTCCGGCAGCGTCTCATCGAATTTGGAGATCCGCCCGAAGTTCGGCTCGATCAATTTCGCCCGTGCGTTCTTCACGATCGCGTGCGTCACCCGGATCCCGAGCGTCCCGATCACGCCGCGCCAGGCGCCGTCGAGCTCGCCCACGCGTCCTTCTTTATGCGACGGACGCCGGCCGCCTTCCAGCCACTCGCACCGGAAATCCTTGCCGTTGTCCCAGTAGAGTTGCCGCGGCAGACCGTGATCGATAAACACCCGCTTCAGCACGGCCGCGATCGAGTCGCTCGATGGCGTCTCCACAATCACCCACCCCAGCCACTTGCGCGTGCGCATGTCGATCGCCGCCGTCAGCCACGGACGCGCCAGTTTCCATCCGTCGCGCGATGGCACCAAGCAGAACATGTCGAGCACCCGGTGATCCATCACCACGTAGTCGAGCGGCATCGTCGCGCCGATATCGCGGAAGCTCAGAATCTCCTGGGAATTGCGGAATGCTTCGCCGCCCTGTCGCGCCATCGTCCGCGCGATCTCGGGGATCTTGTCGAACCAGGTGCGCAGCGTCTCGTACGACACTTTCGGCAGCAGGGCCGAATCGCGCAGCTTATAGTCTTCGTCCAGGTAGCGCGCGTACTTGTCGCGCTCGAAGTCGCCCATCGGCTGGCCGATATGCGTCGCGCGCCAGGCCATTTCCTCGCTGTACGCCCGCGCGATCTCCTTGATCGAGAGCACACCGTACACACCCTTGCGAGGCATCGCCGCGGCCAGCAGCCAGTCGAGCGCCGCCGGCGTCATGGCCCGCGGCTTGCCCTTGTCGGCGCGATCGCGCGACACCAGTCCCGGCAGTCCGCGCTCTTGCCACGCCGCCAGCCAGTTGTATACGGTCCGCGGCTTCGTGGCGTGCGCCTTGCAAAGGTACGCCACCATCGCGCCCTTCGATCGGTACTGCGCCCACAACAGCGGATACTTGTCCGGCTCGATCAGCGGCTCGATTACGTCGTACCGCTTCTGTGCCTCGGCCCGATCTTCCTGCGAGAGGTTCGGCCCCACCGGCGTCGTGAGTTGCAGCGCCATCTGGCCAGGCGCGCCGCCGATGGGAAGCTCGATAACCTTGGGCTGCCCAGCCCACTTCTTCTGTACGTCTGCCGGCAGATCCGCAACGTCGTACCCAGGAACTGTGCGCCCGTTCCGCGCCCGTCCGGCCGGCGTCGAATCGAGCTTCCGGGTCACCGTGCGTTCGGAGCATCCTATGAGCTCTGCGGTCTCGACTTTCGAAAGCAGATTGTTCGCCGGCATCAGATCTTCTCCCATAGCCCCTGTGACAGTTTCTGCGCTGCCAGTTGATGCCGCCCCAACTCGGCGAATTCCCGATCCTCTGCCGTGGCCGCCGACAACCCGCAGTCGGCGCATAAGATGTCCAGCAGACGCCGCGAGCCCGTCACCTTCACCCAGGCCGGCACCCACTCGGCCGGCATGCGGTTCGCTTTGGTCTCGGCGGCCACCGCATCGACGGCCGCTTCGCTCACTGCATAGCCGAGTTCCTCGGAAAGTCGAAGGGCTACTTCGGCCCGTGAGTACCGGCAAGCCTTTAGGTCTGCCCAGATCGCGGACAGTATTTTCAATGACTTACCGCGCAGCCGCGTACTGTCCGCAATTTCGCCCGCTGCGGATATTGCAACGTGAGATTGACCGGGGAATACTGATCTCATGCGACGCGCCTCCGTACTTCGAATCCCGGCACCCGGCGCCGCCGGAGAGCCTTCTCGATCCGGACGGATCGCCCTTCGCCCCGCCACACCTTGCTTACCGCTTGCCGTGAGACGTGAAGTTGTCTGGCAACCTCGGTCAGCAAACCGGCATTACGCTTCATCCACGCGTCCTCGTAGGAGATCGCAATTACGGTATGCTGACGTGTGAGGTTGTCAGATTCAGACATGCACGTCTAGATACTAGCGCTAGCTGCTAGTGCTAGTCAAGGGATTTTGATATGAAAAATCCGTGCCGCGAGCTGCGCGAGTTGTTGGCTGTGAACCAGGCTGACTTCGGCCGCCTGATCGGCCGGTCGTTTCAGTCGGTGCGCGCGTACGAAAAACACCCGTCGGACATACCGGCCGACGTGATTGAGCGCATCAAATCCCTGGCTGCCGAGCGCGGCCATGCCGACTGGGCCGTATTCCTATCCAGCGATGAGTGGCGCGCGGTGAGCGTGTTGCAGCCCGGCGAAACCTTGATCGGCGCACGGCAAACGGAAGGCCCCAGGCCGAAGCTCGCCACAACGCGCGACCCCGCCACGTTACACTCAATGCTGGATGACATTCTGGAGAGCGAAGACCCCGACGCTATCCAGGCCGTTGTCCCGAATCTTGAACTATTTCATAAGTGGGTGAAATTAAAGGGCAAGAACAAAGCAAAAAGAAAACGGGCCTAAATGTATTATTTAGGTGAGAATGTGGTTATAATATCGGCGTATTGCCCCCTGGTAAACTCCCAGTCACGCGGGAGGAAGTTGAAGTGCTGATCGAATTGGAAGAGCAACTGGCGCGCCTCGCTCAGTTTGCTGCTCAGCAGCGCGTTGAGATCCTTCGCCGGCTGGTGCGGGATGAGCCTGCGCCGAACTTGACCAAGATCAGGAGAATCAAATGATCCGCCGACTCCTTATAATAATGATGCCGATTTTGCTCTTTGCCGCCGAAGATCCGGGTGGTTGGACGCGCGCAAAATGGGGTATGAAATCCCCGGAACTCATTAAACTCTTCCAGGGAGAGGTCACCGGCGAGACGCCGCGATTATCGGTCCCTTCCTACGAAGTCGCCGGCACGAAATTCCGTGTGCTCCTGATCATGGATAAGGAAGACCGTCTCGATCACGTATCGTTGAGTCCGATCTCCATGGCCGACTGCACCGACCAGCTTTTCCAATCCGTCCAGGAACTGCTGGTTCAGAAGTACGGCCGTCCGTGGAAGAGCGACGAAGCCGGCACCACAGAATTCCAGTGGACCTTCCCCACCACCGTCATCACCCTCAGCCGCATGAAGTCCTCGATCGGCGCCGCCCTCATCTCAGTCCGCTACCAGCACCGCGCCGACGCGGATAAGATGTAAGTCGGGTACACATTAAACCCTTCCAGCCAATCGCGCCCGCCATTTTCCAAAACCGCTTGTCCTTTGGATCGCCGAATTTTGTCCTTTGGCCCTCGCGCTAAATTATTGGTTCTTCGTCGGCGCCGCGGCCAGGTCGGGCCGGTTTTGCCAAATATCTCCTGTACGCCTCGGCGCTTTCGGCGGCAAATCCCGGCGCGGAAATTATTGGCTGCCCAACCACTTAAACGCGCGGGGCCGGTTTCAGTCGGGTCCGGCCGGGTTTTGCCATCTACTGTCTGTAGGAGTATCCGCCCTACTCGTACCGCAGCGCCACCATGGGGTCGACGCGCGTGGCGCGGCGCGCGGGAATGTAGCTCGCGATTAGCGCGGCGGCAATTAGGGCCGCGCCCATCAGCAGGAACGTCAACGGGTCGAACGCGCTCACGTGAAAGAGTTCGCCGCGCAGGAAGCGGCTCATCGCGAGCGACACCGCGAGGCCGGCAGCCGCGCCGATCCCGGCGAGTTTCATTGCCTGCGCCAGCACTAGCCGCAGAATTTCCGCCGGCTCCGCGCCCAGCGCCATGCGCACGCCGAGTTCCTGCGTGCGCTGCGTCACGGCGTAGCTGATAAGGCCATAGAGCCCGATCAGCGCCAGCGCGAGCGCCATCCCCGCGAACACTCCGAGCACCGTCACCACGAAACGGCGCGGCGCGAGCGAGCTATTCACCATGGCGCTCATCAGCCGGATCTGCGAAATGGGCTCGGTAGGATCGACCGCACGTACGGCATCGCGCAGGGCCGTCGAGAGGCGTCCGGGATCGGATGGCGCGCGCATCAGGAAGCTCATGAAAGGTAGGGGCATTTGCGTGATTGGGAAATAGTATTTGCCCTTGACGTCTTCGCCGGCGAGATCGGAATGCTTGACATGCCCCACCACCCCGACGATGGTCGCCCACTGCGAATTTGAGCCGCGCCGGATGTGTTGTCCCACGGCGTTCTGTCCCGGCCAGTATTGCCGCGCCAGTACATCGTCGATCACGGCGACTTGTTCCGTACCGGCGCGATCAACCGCGGAAAACACGCGCCCCTGCCGGATGGGGATCTTGAGAGCGGCGAAATAATCTGCGCTGACCGCGCCCAGATCGCCATGCGGCCCGGGATCTCCGGGCGGCGAGGGCCGGCCATCGATATCGAACGATGCCGAAGCGCCGTTTCCGCTAAATGGCAGCGGGATTCCCGCGGCTACCGCGGCGACGCCCGGCGTGGCGGAGAGGTTCTCCAGCACCGCCTGGTAGAACGCGAGCTGCTTGGCGTCGGAATCGTAGCGCGTGTGCGGCAGGGTGAGCCCGCCGGTGATCACGCCCGCGCTCTGAAATCCGGGATTGACGTCTTCGAGCGCCGCCAGGCTGCGCAAAAACAGGCCCGCGCCCACCAGCAGCACCAGCGCCAGCGCCACTTCCGCCACTACCAGCGACGACCGCAATTGTTGGCGCGCACGTCCGGCGGAATTGGCGCGCCCGCCTTCTTTCAAAAGTTCGAACTGCTTCATGCGCGACACCTGCCATGCCGGCCCTACGCCGAAAATCAGCCCGGCGGCGGCGGCGGCGAACACGGCGAACGTGAGCATGGGCGCATCCAGGCGGACGCTCACCGCGACGGGCAAACCTTCGGGGGCGAGAGCCAGCAGGCCGCGCACGCCCGCGATCGCCACCGCAACTCCGGCCGCCGCACCGGCCGCAGCCAGCACGATGCTCTCACAAAACGATTGCCGGATGAGATTCCAGCGGCTGGCGCCGAGCGCGGCGCGCACGGCAATCTCGCGCGTGCGGCCGGAAGCGCGCGCCAGCATGAGCCCGGCGATGTTGGCGCAGGCGATGAGCAGCACGAAGCCCACCGCGGCCGCCAGCACCAGCATGGGCGTGCGCGTATCGCCGGCGACGTAATCGGTGAACGGCAGCAGGAACATGCCCCAGGCAGAATCCTTGGCGTACGCGGCGTGCCGGTCGCCGGCCGATTTCACCCGGTCGCTGAGCACGCCCACGAACGCATTGGCGGAAGCGAACGGCACGCGTGGGCGGAGCCGCGCCACCGCCTCGTAGTTCTCGTTGAAGCGGTTGTTTTCGCGGTACTGGTTGGCGGCGAGGCCCAATGGCACCCAAAGATCGATATCCGCCGGCCAGCGGAAATCGGTGCGCATCACGCCTACGATGCGGTACGGCGTCTGATTGAGCTCGATGGAACGCCCGACCGCCGCGCGGTCCTCGCCGAAAAGCCGTTTCCACGCCGCGAACGAGAGAACCACTTCGCGATTGGCGTCCGGCTTATCTTCCTCGGCCTGGAACGTGCGGCCCACCAGCGGGCGCGCGCCGAAGACATCGAACCAGCGATAACTCACGCTCGCCCCGTTGAGGCGCTCGGGCAAGCCGGAAGCGGTGTAGTTGAAATCGCCGGTCTCGATGAGCGCGGCCGATTCGAATTGCTGCGTGCTATGGAGCACGTCGGCAAAATCGGGGATGGAGACACCGATATTGCGCAGCGCCAGCTTGTCGTATTTCACCCGCAGGGAGACGACGCGGCTGGGGTCGGAAACTCCCGCCGGGTTCAGCAGAACCTGGTTCACCACGCTGAAAATCGCGGTGTTGGCGCCGATTCCCAGCGCCAGGGTCAGGAGTGCGATCAGGGTATAGGCGGGAGTTTTCAGCAAGGCACGGACGGCGTAGCGCATACCGATGAATACGCCCCGTGCGGCGTTTGGTGACGCAAAAGTTCGTTGTTCGGCACAAAAAAGGCACCGCTACCCGGGGGAGTGTGAAAGACCCCGAGTCTCTTGCCTGAGGCCCTGAAAAAATGCGATTGCGACCGTTAAATGGTTTTATCCGTGTGCATCCGTGGCCAATTTCTGAGCCTCAGATTTGACTCAATCCGAGCATCGCGAACTCCCGGAACAATGATTTTTCGGCCACGGATGCACACGGATGCACACAGATAAAACGGCACCGCTCCCTTGCGGTCGCGGCTCATCAATGAGCGCGCTATGCGCCCAGGGCCATCATCGGCCGCTCCATGGGCGGCGGCTGGAGGCGCACAGAGGAGCCGTACGGCTGGAAGCGATGGCCGATGCCGAATACGGTTTCGATGTAAACATCCGCGTAAACGCCCAGTTTGCTGCGCAGATGCCGGATATGAACATCGAGCGTTCGCGTGCGAATCTCGGTACTGTATCCCCAGACACGCATCAACACCTCGGCGCGCGGGATGATCATGCCGGCGTAGGCGACGAGCAGCGCCAGCAGATCGTACTCTTTGCGCGTCAATGGCAGCGGTTTGGTATCGAGGGTAACCGTTTTGCTGGTAAAGTCCAGGGTGAGATGGGCGTCGTGGTAGAACGTTGGATGTTCCATGTGATCATGCTACGGTTTTGGGGTTTGAGGATCGTCGCGGACGTGTAAATAGGTTGTAAAACCGGCGGGACTTGACGTGTAAGTAAGTACTGACTTACAATGGCCCCATGCCCGAAGCCGCCCACGCCGCGGGCCGCATGAATGCCGGCGACCGCAAGCGCCAGCTTCTCGACGCGGCCCTGGATCTGTTTTCCCGCAAAGGTTTCGGCGGCGCCACCACCAAGGAAATCGCCGCCGCCGCGGGAGTGACGGAGGCCATCATCTTCCGCCATTTCCCCAGCAAACAGGCGCTCTACACCGCGGTGCTCGATTCCAGCGCGGAATCGTGCGGCCAGGAAAAATGGCTGGCGGATATCCAGTCGCGTATGGACCGCAATGACGATGCCGGCGTGCTGCGCAGCCTGGCCTCCGCCATTCTGGAGTCGTATCGGAAGGGCGCCCGGTTCGAGCGAACCCTGTTGTTTGCGGCGCTCGAAGGCCATGAGCTGGGGTTGGCGCACTATCGCCAGTTTGCCATGCCGTATTTCGAGCTGTTTCGCGACTATTTCGCCCGCCGCCAGCGCGAAGGAGCCCTGCGCGACTACAATCCAGGCCTGGTGCTCGCCGCTATCTCCGGAATGGCGCAAACTTACGCCATCTATACCGAATTGTTCGGATTCAAACCGCTGCGCGCGGACGATTCCGAGATGATCGACGGCTTTACCGACATCATGATGCGCGGCATCCGGCAGAGCAAGTCCTCCAAGAAGGCCCCTCATAAAACAAGGAATCGCAAATGAATCGCTTGATCCTGATCGCACTTTTCTTATTGGTCACGCTGCTGGCGGGATGCTCCGCCAATCACGCGGAATCGGTTTCCGCGACTGCTCCGCAGAAGATTTCCGTCACCACCGTGCAAGCCGCGTCGCGCACCGTTCCCGCGTCCTTCGAGGAAACCGGCACGTTCGCTGCCGACGAGACGTCCGATATCGCCCCGCTGGTACCCGGGCGCGTCCTCGCGACGCCAGTGAACGTGGGCGATTTCGTCAAACAGGGGCAAGTGGTCTGCGAGCTCGACCATCGTGACGCGGAGCTGCGCCTCGATCAGGCGCGGGCTCAGTTGAACGAAGCCACATCGGCCATGCACCAGGCGGAATCGCGCATCGGCCTGCGCGGCGATTCCAAATTCGACCCCATTAGCGTTCCCGAAGTGGCCGCCGCGCGCGCCAATTACGAATCGGCGCAGGCGCAGGCGAGGCTCGCGGCGGCCGACGCCAAGCGCTACGAAAATCTCGTCGCGTCGGGCGACGTATCGCGCAGCGCGTTCGACAAAGCGCACACCCAGCAGGAAACCGCCGACGCGCAGGCCAACGCCGCGCGCCAACAGTACGAAGCCGCGCTCAACGGCGCGCGCCAGGGATTCGGAGCGGTGGAATCCGCGCAGGCGGCTCTGGCGGCCGCGAGCGCGCAACAGGCGCAGGCCGAAAAAGGCCTGGCCGACACCACCATCCGCGCGCCGTTCGACGGCAATATCACGGCGCGGCCGGTGGCCGCCGGCGAGTACGTCGGGATGAACAACAAGATCGCCACCATCGTCCGCATGGGCAGCCTGAAATTGCAATTGCAGACTCCCGAGCAGCGCGCCGCGCAAGCCAAAATCGGCATGGCCGTGGAAGCGCGCGTCGCGGCTTACCCCGACCGCTTGTTCACCGGCAAAGTGACCGCCATCGACGCCTCGGTTGATCCTGCGTCGCGCGTCTTTATCGTGGAAGCGCGGTTCGACAATGCCGGCGCCCAATTGCGCCCCGGCATGTTCGCCAAGGCGCGCGTGCTGCTGCCCGGCGGCGAAACGGCCGTCTTCGTGCCGCGCAGCGCCGTACTGCGCGACAAGACTACCGATTCCAACCAGGTATACGCCATCGAAAACGGCAAGGCGCGTTTGCGCGTGGTGGTGCTAGGCGATGCCGATGGCGACCAGATCCGCATCGCGTCCGGCCTGGCGGGCAACGAGACGGTCGCGGTGAGCCGGTTGAACGAACTGTACGACGGCGCGGTGGTGGAGAGCCACAACTAATGCGCACCATTCTTGTTACTGAGCCGCGACTTTATACAGAGCCGCGACCGCAAGGGAGCGGTGCATTTCAGGCGGCCGACGAAGACAAAAGCACCGCTCCCTCGCGGTCGCGGCTCAGTAGGGGCGGCGGCGTAAGTCGGAAAGGCCACAACTAATATGCACGCACTCGCTCAACTCTGTGTCCGCCGGCCGGTCTTCGCCACCATGTTGATCCTGGCGCTCGTCGTGGTCGGTATCTTCTCTTATTACAGCCTCGGCGTGGATCTGTTCCCCAAGGTCGATATCCCGACGGTTCTGGTGACGGTGGCCAATCCCGGCGCGTCGCCGGAAGAAATCGAAACCGAAATCAGCAAAAAGATCGAGGACGCCGTCAACACCATCAGCCAGGTGGATGAAGTCCGCTCCGTTTCGTCCGAGGGCCAGTCGCAGGTGATCATCACGTTCCTGCTCTCCAAGAATGGCGACGTGGCGGCGCAGGAAGTGCAGAACAAAGTCAACCTGATTGTCAACGACCTGCCGCAAACCGCCAAGCAGCCCGTGGTGCAGAAGTTCGATCCCGATGCCGCACCCATTCTGCAGGTGGTGGTCTCGGCGCCGCGCTCGCTGCGCGACGTCACGCTCATCGCCGACAAGCAGATCAAGCGCAGTCTGGAAAACGCCAAGGGCGTGGGCGACGTGAGCATTGTGGGCGGCGCCAGGCGCGAAATCCACGTGCTGGTGGACCCCACCAAGCTGCGCGCGTATGACCTCACCGTGAGCGACGTCTTCAACGCGCTGCGCATGCAGAATCTGGAACTGCCGGGCGGCAGCCTCAACGCCGGCGCACAGGAGTTCACCGTCCGCACCACCGGACGCGTGGCCGAAGCGTCGCAGTTCAACCAGATCGCCATCGCCAATCGCAACGGGTATGTGGTGAAAGTGAGCGACATCGGATATGCCGAAGACAGTTACGAGGAGCCTGCGAGTTCTTCGCGGTTCGATGGCATCCCGGCCGTCACCCTGGTGGTAGCAAAGCAATCCGGCGAGAACACCGTGGCCACCGCCGACGAAGTCCGCAGCCGCCTGGATGTGATCCGCCAGGGCCTGCCGAAAGACGTGAAGGCCGAAATCATCGGCGATCAATCGGTCTTCATCAAGGCGTCGGTGGAATCGATTCAGCACCACCTGATCGAAGGCAGCATTTTCGCGGCGATCATCATCTTCATCTTCCTGGCCAACATCCGGACCACGCTCATCGCCGCGGTCGCTATCCCGACCTCGATTATCTCCACCTTCGCGCTGATGGCCGCCATGGGATTCACGCTGAACAACATCACCATGCTGGCGCTGACCCTGATGGTGGGAATCGTCATCGACGACGCCATCATCGTGCTGGAGAATATCTACCGCTTCATCGAAGAGAAAAACGTGCCACCGATGACCGCGGCGATTCAGGGCACCAAGGAAATCGGACTGGCGGTGATGGCGACCACCATGTCGCTGCTGGCGGTGTTTCTGCCGGTCGGATTCATGGGCGGAATCGTGGGGCGGTTCATGAGCTCGTTCGGATTCACCTCCGCGTTCGCCATCGCGGTCTCGCTGCTGGTGTCGTTCACCCTCACGCCCATGCTGTGCTCGCGATTCATCAAACCGCCGGCGCAAAAGACGGGCGGGCATTCGTCGAAAGAATCGTTCCTCTTCCGCCATCTGGACGCCTGGTACACGCGCATGCTGACGTGGTCGATGGCGCACCGCAAGACGATGGTGGCGGCCAGCGTGCTGCTGGTGCTCTCCATCGTTCCGCTCTTCGCTTTCGTGGGCAAGAATTTCCTTCCCGACGACGACTCTTCGCAGTACAACGTGATCGTGCGGACGCCGGAAGGTACATCGCTCGCGGCTACCGCCAATCTTTCGGAACGGATCGCGCAGGACATCCAGCAACTGCCGGGCATCAAGCACACCCTCATGACGGCGGGCGCCACGGCCGACCGGTCGGCCAATAACGCGCAGATTTATGTCGATCTCAAAGATCTCGACAAGCGCAGCATTTCGCAATCGCAACTGATGGCGCGCACGCGCGACCTGCTGAAGAAATATCCGGCTGAGATCCACACCAGCGTCGACCTGGTGAGCAGCGTGGGCGGAAACCAGAGCAACGCCGATATCCAATACTTCATCCAGGGGCCGGATCTCGCCAAGCTGGGGCAGTATTCGGAGAAACTGCTGGCGGAGATCAAGAAGATACCCAATCTGGTCGACACCGACACCACGCTGCGCAGCGGAAAGCCCGAAGTGCGTCTCGAGATCGACCGGCCACGCGCGGCCGATCTCGGCGTCTCCGTTATGGATATCGAACTGGCGCTCAATACGCTGGTGGCCGGCCAGGTGGCCTCCGAATTCAAGGCGGGCGAAGACGAGTACGACGTCCGCGTACGCGCCCAGGAGCAGTCCCGCGTGAGCGCGGAGAATCTGGCGCGCATGACCGTGCCTTCGAACAAGGGCCGCTCCGTAGGCCTCGACGAAGTGGTGCGCATCGTGCCCGGCACGGGCCCATCGTCCATCAATCGCATCAACCGCCAGCGGCAGGTGACGCTTTCGGGCAACGTGGCGCACGGCGGGTCGCAGGCGGCGATTCTGGCGGCCATGGACAAACTCAGCGACGGACTGCACATGGACTCCGATTACGCCGCGGGCAAGACCGGCGCGTCGAAAGAGCTGGCGCGCACGGGCTATTACTTCGCGCTGGCGTTCTCGCTCACTTTCATCTTTATGTACATCGTGCTCGCGGCGCAGTTCGAAAGCTTCATCCACCCGGTGACCATTCTGCTCACGCTGCCGCTCGCCGTGCCGTTCGGCATCGTGTCGCTGTTCATCGCGCACCAGACGGTCAATATCATGTCCGGCCTGGGATTGCTCCTGCTGTTCGGTATCGTGAAGAAGAACGCCATTCTGCAGATCGACCACACCAACGGCCTGCGCGCCACCGGAATGCCGCGCTACGACGCCATCATTCAGGCCAATCGCGACCGCTTGCGGCCCATCCTGATGACCACCATGGCGCTGGTGGCGGGCATGACGCCGCTGGTTATCGCCAACGGTACCGGCGCGGCGACAAATCGCTCCATCGGCGTGCTGGTGGTGGGCGGGCAATCGTTGTGCCTCGTGCTCACGCTGCTGGTGGTGCCCGTGTTCTATTCGCTGTTCGAAGATCTCGGCCAATCGTTCTCTTCCGGCCGCATGGCGCGCCTGCTCGAGATTCTGCGCCTGCGCGGCAAAAGAGTCGCGGCGGTCACGGTGTCGACAATACTCGGGATCGGGTCCGCGTTCGGCCAGACGGCGCCATCGCAAGCCGTGAAGATCGAGACCTTGCAGGAAGTTCGCATTCCGCCGCGCCCGGGCATCTCGGGGCGGACCGCCATCACGCTCTCGGAAGCTATCGAGCGCACCTTGGCCAACGATCCCGACCTGCGCATTTCGCGCATTCAACGCGACGAAGCGGGATTCTCGGTGCGGGCGGCGCAAGGCGCGTACGACCCGGTGTTCGGCTTCACCGGATCGCGCACCAGGACGGTGGTGCCGGTGGCCTCGATTCTGGGCGGGACGGAAACCGGCAAGCTGACGCAACTGCAATGGTCGGGCGGCCCGCAGATGAGCGGCATCACGTCGACGGGCGCCACTTACTCGCTGCAATTCCAGAATTCGCGCCAGCAGAACGACAGCATCTTCAACACGCTGAATCCGCAATACCCCACATCGGTGACGCTGAGCGTAACACAGCCATTGTGGCGCGGGCTGCGCTTCGACGAGAGCCGCTACCGCCTGCAAGTGGCGCGCAAGAACCGGCAGCTCAGCACGGAACAATTGCGCCAGCGCATTATCGAAGTGGTGACGCAGGCGGTGGACGCGTATTGGGAGCTGGATTACGCCGCGCACAACTTCGACGTGCAAACCGAGGCGGTGCGGCTCGCGGAACGGCAATATCAAAGCAATCAGCGGCTGGCGGAGCAGGGCGTGCTCGCACCGGTGGACGTGGTGGCCGCGCAGACCCAGGTGGCCACGTTCGAGCAGGAACTCTTCGGGGCGCAGCAACTGCTCACGCAGGCCGAGAACAACTTGAAGATGATGATGCTCCCAAATCGCACCGACCTGATGTGGAGCATGGCGCTGGCGCCGGAATCGCCGCTCACGGCCGAAAGCCAGCCGCCGAGCCTGGAAGACGCCATCGCGCGCGCGTTGAAATCGCGGCCGGAGCTTTCCGAGAGCCAGCTCGCGATCGAAGTGAATCAGTTCGACCGGAAGTTGAGCCACGAGCAAACCAAGCCGCGCGTCGACCTGTTCGCCAACCTTTCGGAATCGGGACTTGCGGGGATTGCGACTCCGATCGGAAACAATCCGCTGGCTGCCTTTTTTCCGCCCGGCACGCAATTCGTGCCCACGCTGCTGATCGGCAACTACGCGCAGTCGCTGAGCACGTTGGCGTCGGGAGTGTTCCCTTCGGCGCAGGTGGGCGTGACGGTTTCGCTGCCGCTGCGCAATCGCACGGCGCTGGCGCAGGCCGCCATTTCGGAAGCCGAGGGACGGCGCTTGCACACCGTGCAAGATCAGGTGGGGATGGCCGTCGAGGCGGATGTGCGGAACGCGGTACAGGGCGTGATGGCGTCGCAGGCGCGGCTTTCGGCGGCGGCGCTGGCGAGTCGCTCGGCCGAAGAGCAATACCAGAGCGAGCAGCGGCAATTCCAGGCGGGAACGTCGACGGTGTTCCTGGTATTGCAGCGGCAGACGGACCTGATCGCCGCGCGCAGTCGCGAGGTGCGGGCGCGCGCCGATGCCGGCGAGGCGATCGCGAATCTGGATCGCGCGACGGCGGCGACGATCGAGGCTCGGGGGATTAAGTTGGAGTAAGTGGGGGCGGGGCCTGGCGGACTTGGATCGAAATCGCTGGAATGCCTCCTCGATCGCCCTTTCCAGTTCGACAAAGGCCGTTTTCATGCCGGAGCGCGGGGCTTTCCGACCCGACATTTAATTACTAACTTTGTATATCACCGTCCTCCTAACCTCTGGTACCACCATAGCGGACGTAGTACTTTCTCCGCCGCCGTATTCGCGGAATACTGAACGCACGGAGATGGGCCGGCGGGAGACCGAACTCCCCAAGCTGGCGAACAGGCCGTGGCCGCGAGGCCACGAAGTAATCAAGGGATCACAGAGAACTTTTCGATTAGGAGCGAAAACGTATGACATTCTTACAGGGATTTTGGAAGGACGAACAGGGACAGGACCTTATCGAGTACACCTTGCTCATGGCGTTCGTGGCGCTGGCTTCGGCTGCTCTCTTCCTCGGGGCCGGCGGCAGCATTAAGGGCATTTGGGTCACTACCAACAACCAACTCTCGCAAGCTAACACGATGGCAAGCTAGTCACCTGTGGACCGCCACAGCGATCTACTACACGATCTCCGGCGCGCTGGCAGTGCGTTTGAAGTCTTCCGAAACGGGCTTTGGAACCCGATCGGTACTTTCCGGAAAAGCGTTTCCCGCCGCTATCGGAAACAACGCACTGCTCGGCGGGAATCAGCGGACAGTGCCGATCTCGCGCGCCGGCTGCGAACAGCGATGTGACCCGGAACTGGCGGATTTCGCCCTGGCACCGTTGGTTGACCGACTCTTCCGGCATTTTCCTGAACATTGACGCCGGAATGAGGCGGTTTGCCCGCGTTCTGCGCTGCGTCTGGTATGAGGGCCGCCAGAGTCTTCTTTTTCCTTTCCTTCGCCGCAGTTTCGAACGCGCAGACCTTTATTAACGGAGGCGCGGAACCGGTGTCGCCCTACTTTTCCACCGCGAACGGCAATCCGGGCGGCATTCTGAGCTACCTGGATGGATCGACACTGTTACCCCTCACCGCAAACTGGAGTGGAAACGGAAGTCTCGGTTGCACGGTTCCCGCCTGGGCGCCTTCCAACAACGCCGGCGATTTCGCGCCCGCGATCTTCCAGGCCGATTCCTGCGTCTCTTCCTTCTTCGGGACCGATCCGGGCGACTCGCTGGCCAACGTGCTCGCCGGAGACATCGTAGTACGCACCAGCGACGATTCCAATTCGCATGTGGTGCTGCTGCTCACCGCGCCGGCCAACTTCGGGCCTGGCTGCGCTAACGACGTGGTTTCCGAGGTCTGGAATGCGCGGCTGAATTCTCAACCGCAAGATTGGGTTCTTTCGGTAAATGGCGTCCAATACGGTTCCGGGGTGATCGGCGGGTCGGTGCCAAGAAGCAACCTGAACGACAACAACGTTGGCTCAGCGGGTTTCGCTATCGCCGGCAATTTGGTTTGTGCCGGCGGTACCGTGCAATTGGATATTTTCAAGGACCCTGCCTCATCGTCCGGGGATTTCGTCGGCATCCAATTGATCGTCAACTACAGTCCCCAACAGACCTCCATTTCCAGCGCCGAGATACCAATCTACAACACCACCAACGTCACCCAGACAGCAACTGCTTATTCAACGGAGATCAAGTCTCGCATGCAAGGAGGCATGTACCTCTACGACCAGACCTTCAGCGCTCCGTACACCGATCCCAGCGTCCAGGCCGCGATCACCGCTGCTAAGGCCGCCTTGACCGCACACGGCGCGCTGTCCTTTACCGGTCCCACACAGTTGAGCAGCAAGCAATCCACGTCGAGCGGCACCAACACCGTCCAAAACATTACCGGCGCACAGGTCCTCAGTGTGACAACTACCGAGTACGTTGGGCCGCAAACTCTCGATATAGGCGACCACGGGTATTGTCAAAGCGTCACTCTGCCAACGCCGCCAGCCTACCCCGTGTTCAACGGCTGCACCGGAGGCAGTTTGGCGCCCCTTAGCATTTTCGGCGCCGGTTACACTGCTGGAACCTTCGATAAGGACACCCTGACCGTCTACCAGGTCACTATCGCCCAAACCGTCACCACTACCACCACCACCCTCACCTCGCAGGTCTACGAAATCGACGGGGTCACGTCGCCTTTCAGCCCGTGCGATGTCAATCAGGACAATAAAACCAACGTGGTCGATGCCCAGGACACGATCAATGAAGCCTTGGGCCACGCGTCGCCCTCCAACGATCTGAACGGAGATGGGGTAGTCAACGTGGTGGATATCCAGATCGTGATCGATGCGGTGCTGAATTTGGGGTGCTCGGCGACCACGGACAAGCCGGCGGCCGTGCCGGCCATCACGGCGCTATTAAACGCGGCCAGCTTCCTCGGCGGGCCGATTGCGCCGGGCGAGGTCGTCGCTCTCGTGGGCGCTGGTCTCGGGCACGGCGAAGTCCAGGTGTTATTCGACGGAGTGCCGGCGCCCGTGACGTACGTGAGCCCTACCCAAATCAAATGCGTGATTCCCTACGAAGTCGCAAGCGAAGCACGGTCCGAGGTTCAAGTCCGCTACCAGGGCTGGGCTTCGGTTCCGTTTGCGCTCGCCACCACCGCGGCCAATCCGGCGATCTTCAGCGCCGATGGTTCCGGCAGCGGGCAGGCCGCGGCTCTGAATCAGGACCTCAGTTCGAACTCACCCGCGAACCCTGCCGCGAGAGGCAGCACCTTGGTTCTTTTCGTGACGGGAGAAAGGCAGACATCGCCGCCGGGGGTAACGGGAAAGGTCACGTCAATGTCGGGCCGGACGCCCCAACCGTTGCTGCCCGTGGCAGTGCTCATCGGCGGTCAACCTGCGTCGGTAACCTCTTTCGGAGAAGCGCCGGGCATGATTTCCGGCGTGATGCAACTCAATGTGCAGATTCCGTCGAACGTCCCGTCCGGCGAAGTGCCGATTTCGGTTACCGTCGGCGGGAACGGCAGCCAGAGCGATGTAACGGTCTACGTGCGGGATTGATTGCCGTACTTTCCGATAAGCTCCCGACAACTGGATATCGGTAAGCGCGATGCTCACCTGACCGTGCTACTCCAGATCCCCTGAACTGCAGCCCACGCAGGCCTGATCCCGGCTCCGGAGCGGCGTAAATTAATGCTTTATCGGGGCGCCCACTACGGCCTCAGCACCACCCGTCCCGATTGCCCCTTCGCCACCAACTCATACGCCTCGCGAGCCTGCTCTAGCGGCAGCACCAGACTCACCGGCGGCGCCAGTAACGCACCCGAGTCGAACCCCGCGGCCAACTCCCGCAGCGTCGCCGACGCGGCTACCAGATCGCGCTTCAACGAGTCCACGCCGAACAACTGCCGTTCATTGCGGTAGAACTCGAGGATGTCGAAGCTCACGCGCCGCTCCTTGCCGGGGCTGATCACTACCACGCGCCCGCGGTGCGCCGCGATTTTCAGCGCCGTCTCGAACGTTTCGCCGCCCACGGTATTCAGCACCACGTCGGCCTTTATGCTCTCCACAGGCGTGTGCCTCTTGATGGCGATCGCGTGCGCGCCGCGATATTTCGCCAGTTGAATCGCCGCGCTGCCCACTCCGCCCGCGCCGATTACCGCGAGCGTCTCGCCCTGCGCCAGCTTCGCGTACTCCACCACCGCGATCCAGGCGGTGAGGAACGTGACGCCAACGGATGCTGCCTGCTCGTGCGTGAGCGCCTCGGGCTTGCGCGCCAAGCTCGCTCGCGGCACTTCAATCAGCTCCGCATGCGTGCCGTCGCGCGTGAAGCCGGTGTCGCCGCCAGTGCCCCATACCGCGATGCCCATCCACTCGGCCGGACCGTCGACCACCACGCCCGAATAATCGCGCCCCGGAATGCGCGGCAGCGTGGTCTGCGGCATGGCGCCGGCGAGGTTCTTCACGTCGCTGGGGTTGACCGACGCCGCCTCGACGCGCACCACCGCGCTGGAATCGGTGGCGTGCGGATCGGGCCGATCCACCAGGTGAAGCTGCGAGGGATCTCCAAACTCGCGGAACTCGATAGCTCGCATCTTACGAGCGTAGCAGCCCCAGCTTCTCTCCGGGCTTGAATCCGGGGAAAACCTGCGCGATGTCTTTCTGCGCCAGATGCCCGCTCACGAGCTCGCTCAGCACGGCGCGGAAATCGGTCGTAACATCCAGGTCGCGGCCTTCGTAAAGCTGTTCCGGTTCGAGGCCCGGCCAGCGCCCGTAGACCTTCCCTCCGCGCACCGGTCCGCCCATCACGAACATCAGGCTGCCGTGCCCGTGATCGGTGCCGCTGTCGCCGTTTTCCGCCGCGGTGCGCCCGAACTCGGACATGGTCACGAGCACGATATCTTCCATGCGGTCGCCCATATCCTGGGAAAACCCCGCCAGCGCCATACCGAATTGCCGCAACAATTGCGACAATTGCTGCGGCTCATTCTGATGATGGTCCCAACCGCCGATTTCGGCGAATGCCGCTTCCACGCCGGCATCGGCCTTGATCAGCCGCGCCACCTGCTGCAAGCTGCGGCCTAACTCGCTCCCACCGTACTGCGCGCGATTGTCGGGCGTGTAATTGCCGCTGGTGAGCGATTGGATCATCTTCATGGCGGCGAAGGCATCCTTGCCGGCAGTTTCGAGCGGCTTGTCGGGCGAATTCTCGTACATGCTTTGCACGATGGACGCCGTGCCGTCGTTCATCTTATACTGCTGCAAATCGGCCACCGCGATGGCCGGGCGATCGCCCCACAAAGTGCGCGGCAGTTGCGCGCTCATGGCCACCGCGCGCAGAGGCGAAGTGCCTTCGGTGGACGGCGCGAGCGCGCGATTCAGCCATCCGTCGCCTTTAGCGCCAGGCGTGCCCGATTCCATGAAGTCCTGCGCGTCGAAGTGCGAGCGCGAAGGGTCGGGCGAGCCCGTCGCTTCCACGATCGCGAGCTGCTGTTTTTCCCAAAACGGCTTGATGGCATCGAGCTGAGGATGGAGGGCGAAGAATCCATCGAGGTCGATTCCATTGGGAGTGCGCTGCTGGTTGCCGGGCGCCGATATGCCGATCGTCGGGCGCAAGTCGGCGTACCGTTTATCGCCGAAGGGCGCCACGATGCTCAAGCCGTCGGCCGCTCCGCGTTGGAAAATCGCCACCAGAGTTTTCTTCTTCCCTTGCGTGGCCGCTGCCGCGCGCCCCAGCCAGGATGGAACCGCGCCCGCGCCGGCCATGACCAGCGCCGAACCTTTCACGAAAAAGCGTCGCGTCAACATACTTCATCTCCTCTGGAATTCGGGCGAGCTGAGCACCAGCCCCATGGTCGTCGCCGCGCTCGCAGGCTTGTCTCCTTTTCCCTTTTCGATCGCCGCCAGCGTTTCCGGCGACGCGTCGCGGTTGAGCAGGTCATGCGCGATCGCCGCCGCGTCCTTGTCGGCGAACGGCGCGGTGTCCACTTTGACTCCGGCCACCTGCCCCGCGGCCAGCGCCACCGCGAAATTGATCCGCGCCATCAAATTCGCGGTGCTCAGCCAGGTCTCGCTGCCGTCCTTGAAACCGGTGGGTTCGAGCTTGCCGTACAGCGGCTCACCCATATCCGTCACCTTCAGCGCCAGCGTAAAACTATCCGCCGTGTCGCCGCCGGTGGCGCGCACCGCGCTCGCCACCATCTCGAGCGGCGATTTGATCTTCGTTTCCCAGGCGCCTTCGGAGAAGAACTCGCGCGAGGTAAACATGCTCTCGAGCACCGCGCGCAGGTCGCCATCGGTCTTGAGGAACGTTTTCGCCATCCGGTCTACCAGCGCCTGCGGCGGATCGTCGGAGACGAAGCGCTGCGCCAGCTTTTTCGATACGAAATGCGCGGTGGAAGGATGGTGCGCCAGAATGTCGATCACCTGGAGCCCGTCTTCTTCCCCGCCGCCGGGGGCGATCTTATGTCCCAGCACGGTTTTCTCGCCGGTATCGTGCATGAAGGCGGCGAAAACGTATTCCGGTTTGCTATTGGGCGCTTTGATGGTCCAGCCGGTGAAGCAGCGCGCCACGTTGATCACGTCCTCCTGGGTATAGCCGCCGTTTACACCCAGAGTGTGCAGCTCCATCAGCTCGCGTCCATAGTTTTCGTTGAGGCCGTGCGCCTGCCGGTTGAATTGATTGAAGTTGTTGAACCGGCCGTCCTGCGCGAACGGGCCCACGTTGAAAACGTCGCCCGATAAGGACGTCCAATTGTCGAGATAGTAGAGCATGGCCGGATGGCGCGCCGTGGCCAGCAGCAGATCCTTGAAATGCCCCAGCACATGCGGGCGTATGGCCTTGTTCTCGTAATCCGCCAGCACCAGCTGCTCGGGCTCGCCCTTGTTTTCGAAAACGTTGAAGTGGTTGAACCAGAAGTCGGTCAGCACTTCTTCGAGCTGGCGATTGGAATAAAGCGCGCGATAAATGCGCGCCTCGCGCAAATCCTGCAGCACCACCTGGCGCGGATTGCGCGCGATGCTGCCCAGGCGGCGCATCTCCGGGAAATCCGCCAGCGCCGCCGGCTGGAGCGCCCCAGCCACCTGCTGCCGCTTCACTAGGTCCATCCCGCCATAGAGCTCCTCGCGTTCCTCCTTCGTGCCGCGCAGCGCGATCTGCGCTTCGGCGGGCGTCAGCAGGTCTTGCAGCGGAGGGCGCAGCTTGCGCTGTTCCTTCTGGCGCTCCTCGTTCTGCCGCTCGCGCGCCAGTTTGGTTTCCTCCTGGATATCGTCGGGTAGTCCTTCGAGAACGTTCGGCGGTACAGAAGCGAGAATCTGCCAGCGCTTTTCGGGATCGAGCGACAGGATGGCGGCCTTACGCTCTTCGGCCGTCCCGTTATACAGCTTGCGCCGCTGTTCGGGCGTGAGCGCATCCTGCATCGCGCCCGCCCGCATCATGCCCATCTGGTTCGACTGATAATATTCATGAAGAATTTCCGCCGGCGTCATGTCGAGGCTTTCGAGCGGCTTGAGTTTCTCCTGCAATACCGGATTTTCCGGAATCTGGTCGGGGTGAAGTTGCAGTTCGATCCACTTCTCGACTCCGATTTTCCGGACTTCCTCGACATCGCCTGGCCGGGCACCGAACGTCAGGCGATTGAGCGCCTGAACGATTTGCTGGTCGTTGGTCAATTTCGTGTCGAAGGGACCGGCGGCGCCGCCGTTATGTGAGAAACCGAACCCCAGAAGGACGGTTGTTGCCGCGGTGAGTACCGGGCGCATGCTCATCACGTCGCACCTCCGTGAAGATATGACGTAAGTATACCCCGAATCGTTGGTAGCTTCGGCTGGCTAAGTGGGGCTGGGGCGGTTCCTGAATTCACCGCGGAGACGCGGAGAGAAAACGGAAAACAGTGTTCACCACAGAGGCACGGAGAACACGGAGAAGGAACAAAACAAAAGCAAAACCGAAATTCGAGAGCACAGAGGTGGCGGAGGCCACGGAGAGATGCGGAGGATTCCTGGAGCCGGTTTTGCGACCCCAACCTTCTTGGCCCCCTCGCCTCCGTGGCTCTGTACTACTAATTCTCCTCCCCCGTTGCTTTGCGCGCCGCCGCAACGATTTTCCGTCCCTGTATGTCTCCGTGGTCTCCGCCATCTCCGTGCCCTCGGATTTTGCCTTTTATTCTTGTTTGTTTTTCCTCCGTGCTCTCTGTGTCTCTGTGGTGAACGTTGTTTTCTCGTGTTCCGCTCGAATATGACAGAATCGTCGTAATGGGTATCTCTCGCTTCCTGTTCTTCTTCGTCGCGGCCGCCGTCTGCCTCGCGCAGTCGCGCGACAATGATCTCGACAAGCTCGCCGACCGCGTCTTCGACCAGTTGGTCTTCCGCTATGACCCCGCTTCCGGCACGCAGGCCGGCTTTCATCAGTACGATGCCCTCATGCCCACTTTCTCGCGCGACGAAATCGACGCCCAAATCGCCGTCACCAGGCAATTCATAGCCGAGGTCGAGGCCTTTGACCCACGCGGCCTATCGCCTTGGAGCACCGCCGACCGCGAGCTCATGCTCGCCCAGTTGCACAGTCAACTGCTCGCTCTCGAAGACATCCGCATGTGGGAGAAGAACCCCGATAACTACACCTCCTACGCCACCAGCGCCATTTTCGTCATCATCAGCCGCAATTTCGCGCCGCCCGCCGAGCGGCTCAAGTCCGCTATCGCGCGCGAGCAGGCCATTCCCCGCATCTTTCAATCGGCGCGCGAAAATCTCAAAAATCCGCCCGAAATCTACACCAGCGTGGCGCTCGAACAGCTCCCCGGCATCCAAAGCTTCTTCGAAAAAGACGTCCCCGCCGCCTTCGCCAAAGTCAAAGAACCTGCCCTCCTCGCTGAATTCCGAAAATCCAATCAGGCCGTTCTCGACGCCCTCAAATCCTACGAGACGTTCCTCAAGACCGATCTCCTCCCGCGCTCCAAGGGCGATTTCCGCATTGGGGCCGGCAACTATCGCAAGAAACTTCTCTACGACGAAATGGTCGATACCCCTCTCGACCGCCTCCTCGCCATCGGCTATGACGACCTGCACCGCAATCAGGCGGAATTAAAGCGCGTCGCCGCTCAAATCGATCCCAGCCGCACTCCCGAGGCCATCCTCCAGGATCTCGAACGCGATCATCCCACCGCCGCCAACCTCCTCGGCGCCTTCCGCGACGTGCTCGGCGGTCTGCGCAGCTTCATTGTGGCCCGCCACATCGTAACCATCCCCTCCCAAACCATGCCCACCATCGAAGAAACGCCGCCCTTCATGCGCGCCTTGACCTCCGCCTCCATGGACGCGCCCGGCCCGTATGAAAAAGTCGCCAAGCAGGCGTTCTTCAACGTCACGCTGCCCGATCCCTCCTGGCCGCCCAAGGAAATCGACGAGTACCTCGAGGGATTCAACCGCGGCACCATCGTCAGCACCGCCGTCCACGAAGCCTTCCCCGGCCATTACGTGCAGTTTTTGTGGGTGCCGTCCGTCTCTACCAAGATCCGCAAGCTCATGGGCGCGGGAACCAACGTCGAAGGCTGGGCGCACTATACCGAACAGATGACGCTCGACGAGGGCTATGGCAATGGCGACCTCAAGCTCCGCCTCGGCCAGATCCAGGATGCGCTCCTCCGCGACGCCCGCTACATCGCCGGCATCCGCATGCATACGGGCGATATGACCATGGATCAAGCCATCGATTTCTTCGTGAACGAGGGCCGGCAGGTCCGCCCCACCGCCGAGAAGGAAGCCAAGCGCGGCACGTCCGACCCCACTTACCTCGTCTACACGCTGGGCAAACTGGAAATTATGAAGTTACGCGAGGATTACAAGACCATGAAAGGCGGGAAATATAGGTTACAAGGCTTCCACGACGCCTTTCTCCAGCAAGGCACGCCCCCAGTCAAACTGGTCCGCAAAGCCTTACTCGGCAACGACTCACCGGTTTTCTAACCCCGATCCTCGACCGCCGTTAAAGAGCCGCGACCGCGAGGAAGCGGTGCTTTTTGGTGTCTGCTCGATGAAAAGGCACCACTCCCTCGCGGTCGTGGCTCATCAATTCTTCAAAGACGCAAAAGGCCGCCCGCTCCCTGCCTCTGTGGTGAACCCAGCCTCACGCCACCAGCCGCACCAGCCACACCGCGCTCCAGGCCACCGAAGTCCCGATCGCCGCGCCCGCCAGCACATCGCTCAGAAAGTGCATCCCCAGCAGAATCCGCGATGCCGCGATCGATGCCGCGCAGAATAGCAGCCCGATCGCCATTTCGGGATAGAAGCAACTCAGCGCCACCGAGACGGCGAACGCCGTGATGGTATGGCCCGAGGGGAACGAGAATTGATCGGGCGGAAGCAGCGTCGCCCAGCAATGCGCCTCGATGGCGCAAGGCCGTTTGCGTCCCGCGGCTTTCTTCAAGCGCAGGAAAAGGGCGATTCCTAACCCGGCTGCCAGCGATCCCGCGCCCACCGCAGCGAAGCGCTGGTCGCCGCCGGCCAGCAGGATCACCAGCCCCATGGCGTACCACAGCCAGCCATCCCCGCCGCGCGTGGCGCAGATTGCCCATATACGAATCCACCTCGGAGCATGCCAGCGATTCACCCGCCGCATCAGCCGGTGATCGCGGCCATCGATATACTTCAGCATCGCGCTGGCGGCGGTCACGCGGCCACCTCCGCGACTTCCACGGTGGCGAACCGCTCCGCCCGCGCACGAAGATAGCGCGCCATCCACCAGCGCGCGAAGAGGCTTTCCCGTACGTAATTCCCGGCAGTCACCAGCGGTGCCACGAGGGCGAGTGGCGCCAGACCCAGAGTGCGTGGGTCGTGCCGTACCATCAACCCGCCTATTGTCAGTATATCGCGTGTGAGTTTCCAGTAACTCCCGGTTGCGCCCCGTACGCGCCCCTGCCCGCGCCGCAACCCCTCCAGATATTCCTCGCGCGTGCGCGCCCGCGGTACCGCCGTCCACGCGCATCCCACCGACGCCATGGCGTGCGCATCGCTGCCGCCCACCTCCGCCTTGGCCGCGAAATCCGCCATCGCCGCGGCGTTCTCATTGGCGCGCGCCAGCATGTGGCCGTTGCGTGTTTCGAGCGCCGGAAACTCGCGCTCGAACAATTCAAAATCCTCCAGCGCGCGCCGCCCCGTCAGGCTGGAGAAAATATGGTTCGCGCTGAATAGCAGATTGCGCTCGCGCAGCCACGACAGCAGCCGCTCGAAATCATCGCGCCGTCGCTGCAACTCCACGTGGTCGCGCTCCGTGATGTCGTACACGCCCATGTGCAGCTCGGTGCCGCTCGGCATCCGGCAGGTGACTTCTTCGCTGAGGAAGAAATCCGGCCGCGAGCGCAGTTCCTCGGCGGCGTCAATCGAGTCATGATCGGTGATTGTCACCAGATCCATGCCGAGCCGTTTGAGCTTCGAGTAGACGGCCAGCGGTTGGTTGTAGCTTTCCCGGCACCAGCGCCGCAAAAGCGGCACCGTGCACATTCCTGAGTGATTGGTGTGGACGTGGAGGTCGCACCTCATACCCACTGTTTTAGTGGGGATTCGGCTACAAATCCATGACACACTTAAAAAACATGCGTTAAGGAAATTGATTTAATGGGGGCATATCCCTCGCAATGGCGGGGCATGGCACAATCGGGAGGATGCGGAAGCTCGATTTCGTCTTTTTCGACGCCGGCGGCGGTCATCGTGCCGCCGCCAACGCCCTGCGCCAGGTGATGGAGCAGCAGGAGCGGCGCTGCGAGATCCGCATGGTGAATCTGCAGGAACTGCTCGACACCCTGGACGTGTTCCGCAAAGTCACCGGCCTGCGCTTGGAGGACCTCTACAACACCATGCTCCGCAAAGGCTGGACGCTCGGCTCGCCGCAGCTCACCGCGGGCATGCACCTGGTCATCCGCCTTTTTCACAAACAGCAAGTCCGCGTGCTCACCCATTTCTGGCGCAAAAGCCGCCCCGATATGGTGGTGTCGCTGGTACCCAATTTTAATCGCGCGATCGGCGAGTCTCTGCGCGCGGCGCTTCCCGGAGTTCCTTTCGTCACCGTCATCACCGACCTTGCCGATTACCCTCCGCACTTCTGGCTCGAGCGGCAGGAGCAGCACATCATCTGCGGGTCCGACCACGCGGTGGCGCAAGCCACCGAAATCGGAATCCCTCCGGCGATGATCCACCGCGTCTCGGGCATGATTCTCAATCCGCGATTCTACGAACTCGCTCCGCTCACCCCGGAAGCCCGGCGCCAGGCGCGCGCCGCCCTGGGGCTCGATCCTGAGCGTCCGGTCGGGCTGGTGCTGTTCGGCGGGCAGGGCGCGGCGGTCATGCTGGAAATCGCGCGCAGCCTCCCGGATCGTCAACTCATGCTGATCTGCGGCCACAATCAGAAGCTGCGCGCGAAACTCGCCGCGCTCGCGCACGCCGCGCCGCTCTTCGTGGAAGGCTTCACCAGGGAAGTGCCGCGCTACATGCAACTGGCCGATTACTTCATCGGCAAGCCCGGACCCGCGAGCATCAGCGAAGCCGTGGCCATGCACCTTCCGGTGATCGTGGAGTCGAACGCCTGGACCCTCCCGCAGGAGCGCTACAACGCCGAGTGGATCCGCGAGCAGGGCGTGGGCGTCGTGCTGCCCAACTTCCGCCGGATCGCCCGCGCGGTGGAAGAGATGATCGAGCCCTCCGCGTTCGCGCGCTTCCGCGCGGCTACGCAAAAGCTCCACAACCGCGCGGTCTTCGAAATCCCCGACATCCTGGAATCGATCCTGGGTTAGCCGGCAACCAACTACACTGGAAAGGATCGTGACGTTCCGTCTTTCTACGCTGGCGTGCGCTTTGCTCCTTGTCCTTCCGGTCCTCCGTGTTCCGGGTATGACACCAAAGCGTGATCATATGTACCGCGACAAATCCGTCGAGGTGGCGGCCACTGATCGTATACTGCCCGATTTCGCCTGTTGTCCGCACTCTTGTGCACGTCAGGCGGTCATGGGACGAGTCCGCCCAGGGACAGGCCGCGACCTACAAACCAGCCAGCGTCTCCAGGGCCCGAGCTTGCACCTTGACGGCGGCAGCGATGTCGGTGGTCCTGGACCATTCTTCCGGCGTATGGCTGAGACCATTTCTGGATGCGATGAACAGCATTGCGGTCCGGATGCCGGCGATGGCCGCCATCATCGCGTCATGCCCGGCGCCGCTAGGCAGTCTCGTCGAAGCGAATCCTTCTTTTTCGGCAGCTTCGGCCAATTTTGCCTGTAACTCAGGGGCCAGAGAAGTGACCGGCTCACTCCGTTCCGTTCGCCGAATCTTCTCAATCCTACTCTCGCCGGCGCCGGGCGAGTCAGAAAGCGTCAGTCGCTCCACGGCCTCGAAGCTCTTTTCCAAAAGGTCCCCGACAAAATCCCTCGCTCTCACAGAATTGCTGCGCACGTCCGTGGCGAACACGATTCGTTCACACCTGGGCAACATGCCATCCGGGAGTTGCAGGAGAATCTCGCAAGCAGCAACCAAAGCGTCCTGGCGATGCTCAATCCCCATGGGAGTTCCACCAGAGTGGTCCGTAACACCCTTGACGCAGAGGCGCCGGCCACTACCCTCCTCGCTCACCTCCACCGTGCAGCGCCTTTCTCCCGCGACCCGCCGGCCGCGAGCAAATAACTCCTCCGTCATATACGAAAGCGGGATTTCAATTCTTCCAGGAATCGCGTTTATCTTGTCCGCGCCAACCACGAAATTGGGCTCAACACGGCCAACCGTAGCCACTGCATCCAACTGGAATCGATTGGCCAGAATAGCGGCGTTCTCGACAGCGATCACACATCTTGAAAACAGCTTGATACTCTTTGGCCCCGACGTTTCCCATTCGCAGCGATGCGGCGCGCGAATCGAAGTAACAATCCCCAGGATCGGCGATAGAGTCGCATCGCCCGAGCTTCCATTTAACCCAATCCTCTGCTCGAGTGTGCGGGCCTGCTCGATATGCGTCTCAAAATAGGCCCGATATGCCGCTGGGTCGAGGCTTGGCCGATCCAGTTCCGGAAGCGTGCCGCCTGCCGCAGCCACCGCTTCCGACAGCGTCACGCTGATCTGGCTGTCATCCTCATAAGAGAGCTCGAGGGTATCTTGATCCAGTCCAAGAAAGGCGGCCCGGCTACCCAAACAAGCCTTCTTGAATCGAGTTGACTCCTCGGCGCGAAAGATCGCAATTACAATGTTGGGCCTCGGGCGGCCTGAACGGAGCAACTCGCTCACGGCTTCGACGGCGACAATGAAACCAACCACTCCGTCATAATTACCGCCATTCTTGACGGTATCGAGGTGAGTCCCCAGCATGACCGGCAACGCCGCGCCCGGCAACGCGCCAGGAAGGCGCGCGAACAAATTTCTAAAAGCATCGAAAGACACCGTGAAGCCCAACTCCTGCAAACACCGCGCGGCGTAGGAGTGAACAGCCTCCTCTTCCGCCGAGAACGCCAGGCGCGTCCATCCTTGCGTGCCTCCCATCGCGCCTATAGAGCCAATTTGACTCAAGTGCTTCTCAATCCTGATATCTAATGAGTCCGTCATAAATATCTGCTCATCCGCGCAGGGTAAATTCGCCCATTAGGTACTTCAGCCCCTTGTATTCTTTCTCTAGATCTAATATCCAGTTTGTATACCTTTCAAAGCCCTTTCTCTGTTCCTCCGGCGACTGAAACGTGATGCACTCCGGCCTGGTGGGATCGGCCAGCCGGATCGCCAGGAAGGGCAGTCGAAGCCCGAAATCCGCTTGATTATTAGCGATCTTGTCGTGTCTAAATCGCCAGACGTATCCGGATTCCACGGTCTGAAAGTCTTCGCCCGCCAGCAATGCCGGCTTCTTGAGCTTGAGCTTGATGAGCCGCTTGTTCTGGTCGTCCTTCTCTACCAGGCTATACACGAGGATCAGCAGTTTTCCGCCCGGCGACAGCCATTTGGGTGCACTTTCAAGAATCTCCCGGCTGAGCTCGTCACCGTACTGACCGCCGTCGTCGACGCGACCGGCTAATTCCTCAAAAGGTGGTCTAAGCGAAAAAGGAGGGTCAGCAAGAATAAGGTCAAACTTCGTATCAGTGGAAAAGCTGCGTAAGTCCCCCTCGATTGTGTGCAGCCGTTCGGCGGGAATACGATTGAGCACCCGGTTAATCTCACTCTGAAAGACGGCTCGCGGCACGGTGTCGACGCAAGTAACGGTAGCGCCTGGCACGAGGATAGCGGAGACTATTCCCAGGGTGCCTGCGCCACAACATAAGTCGAGGATTTTCGCGTTCGTTGGGATCCGCCTTCGCTCGACCAACCGTTTGATGCGGTCGATCAGCACGTTGGCCTCGTCGCTATGTGAAAAGACTCGCGCTAAGTTCTCTCTAATCTCCTGCGGAGTTTCCGGGAAATCAGTGGCGATGAACGCCGGACCTGAGGTGCTCGCAGGGATAAGATGTATCCGGCGAGTGGCGATAACCGCCGCGCCGGGCAAGTTCCTGATCCACTTCAACTGAAGCAGGCTTCGCCTTAGAACCGGGTGGGCCCGAAACAGACGTCCGGACTGTGGAACCGGATCGGGTGGCGTGAAGATGTTCTTTATGAGGCTATGAACGCCGGGACGTCCCTCTTTCAGGAACTCCCCAAGTGCGGCGACCGACCGGAGCAGGCGAGCGCGCGACTCCGCTCGTTCACTGTCAGATTTCGCCAAATGGCGCGGATCCTCGGCGTTGAGATTCCTTCGATTGTGGGCGGAGATCTCCCGCTCCCGACAGCGATCGCGACGCGCAACGACTATGTATCCGTGATCGTTATCTTCGGAGAGGTAAGATGGCTCCCAGGGTCCGTGGCGCAACTGTGGCTCCGCATCAAAGCCACCGTCGCGGCGCTTCAGCAACTTTCGCACCTCGATGCCCTCGAAGCCAAGTTCGTCCAATTGGGAGCACAACTCATCGCACGAAAGGAAGTTCGCTATGGTTAACTCCTTGTCATCGTAAGCGTTGTCGGCATTGAAATCCGACGTTCCATCGGGATCTGAAATGACCAGGACACCGCCATGGCGGAGCAGGGACTGGACAGTTAGAAGTACTTCCCGTTGCGGATTGCGCAGCATTCGCTGGAGTAGATTCCGAGGATAAGAGGATCTTTGATTAATCGCATCGAGGAAATCCGACAAGCTCGATGCCGTGACAGAACCGGGATCGAATAAAGACAGGAAGACTGCTGCCTGCGGGCAGTCTTCGGAGATTCCACTCAGCAATTCGCGCCGCAAAGCTTCGATCGCGCTAAAATCCGGATCCGATTGCCAATAGGCTTCATGTAGAGCCTTACAGCCCTGGGCCAGTTTCCCGATTATGGATTTCCGCTCGTTCTCTTCGCATCGATCCAGGGTCTCAGGGAACCCTTGGGCATCGTTGGCGAAGAACTGAACGATGGCTTGGCCATTGGGCACGTGATGGAAGGCGAACGACGCATAAAAGGCGTCAATGTCCCCCTTGCCGCCATCCGGCGTCCGCAGTTCTTCCCAGAGATCGACAACGGTCTCCTCCATGCGGCCCGTTACTACCATCCTGCCATCGCCCCGCAAAGCCTGGAGCCTTCCAGCCGTGCGAAGACGCCGAAACAACTCCTGACGCTCCTCCTTGCCTGATTGAAGATTCCACAGCTTCGCGTTCATCTCCTCGGAGAGCGCCGGAACAAGTTCCATTCCCATATACTTGACTTTTGCCCGGATGGAACGCCGTTCCATCTCGGAAAGCACGAAATACGTGGTGTGCCCTCCTCCGACACCACCTTCCACCAAAGTCACAACGCTGTCACGCCCGGGTTCCTTTGGCAAGAGCTTATCGGCTAATATGGCGCCGATCGCCTGGTTAGCTGCCATCAAATGACGATGACCTTTGGATGGCGATGTATTTATGACATCCTGCCAACGCTTGTGACTAAAGTCGGCAATGGCGGCATCGGCCATCTTGTCGGCCGAGAGGCGGATCCCGGCGTGGTAATAAGCTTTCTTTGTAACAGTTCAGTCGGGGTTAACGGTGCAGTAGTGAAGCGGCCGGGCGATGGCTGCGATGGCAGGCAATCGCCGCTGAGAGATAGGCCAGTATGTTGAGACGCTGAAGGTCACAAGTCTCGG
>Ga0181538_10000030_pt1 | contig 125490 bp, 103 predicted proteins | sample PEATcosm2014_Bin_40_FD_119773 | JGI IMG/M metagenome (GOLD analysis project Ga0181538, IMG submission 119773) | Peatland microbial communities from MTU Mesocosm Facility, Houghton, MI, USA - PEATcosm2014_Bin23_30_metaG | ecosystem: Environmental > Terrestrial > Soil > Wetlands > Peat | place... | reverse complement strand
CATCGGCGATTGGCGCCTGCTACTGGAGGATCAGGGGCCGCCGGCGAAGGCTCGCGCAACGAAGCTGCCCTGGATTGCGGCGGGCATCCTGGCGGTCACCACGGCGGTTTCGCTCTGGGCGCTCTGGCGCGCCGAGAAGCGAGCGGACCGTCCGCTGGTGCGGCTGGACGTCGATTTGGGCGCGGATGTTTCGTTGCCCGCCCCCTCAAAAAATGGGAGCAGCGTCGCCATTTCTCCCGATGGAACGCGGCTGGTATACGCATCCGGCACGCCAACCAGGCTGTTCACCCGGCGCCTCGATCAACCGAAAGCAACTGAGCTCACGGGAACCCAGGGAGCGACTGACCCGTTCTTCTCGCCGGACGGGCAGTGGGTCGGATTCTGGGCCGGCAGCAAGCTGAACAAGATCTCCGTGGAAGGCGGCGCCGTGGTCCCGCTCGGCGCCATCGGCGCCTTCGCCGGCGCGAGTTGGGGTGAGGATGGCAGCATCATCGTGAGCGATGTCCCGAAGGGCTTGCTGCGGATTCCCGCTGGTGGAGGCCCGGCCGAAACGGTCGCGGGACTGGGCAGCGGAGAAGTTGTCCTCGCTGTTCCGCAGATTCTGCCAGGAGGCAAAGCGATCCTGTTTTTGGTTCCTAATGGTAATGGAGAGGACGTGGATAAATACACCACCGAGGTTCTGACGCTGGCGGATCGCCACAGGAAGATCGTGGCCCGAGGCGGCGCATTGCCCCGGTATGTGGCCGCGCCGGGATCGCCTGGCCATTTGATCTACGTCAACAGGGCAACGCTGTTCGCGATCCCGTTCGATTTGGACAAGCTGGAGACCCGCGGAACAGCCGTGCCCGTTCTGGACGATGTTGCCTATAACGCTGCGGTCGGGACCGGTCAGTTTGATTTCTCCGTGGGACCCTCAGGGCACGGCACTCTGGTTTACCGCAGGGGCAGCGGCGCGTCTTCAATGACGACGCTGCAATGGGTTTATCCAACCGGCAAGAGGGAACCGCTCGGGGCCAAACCCGGCGCCTATGGTGATCCAAGCCTTTCGCCGGACGGCAAGCGGGTAGCGCTGGAGGTCGCCGAGGGCGGAAGCACGGATGATTGGGTCTACGACCCGCAGCGGGATGCCATGATGCGACTGACTTTCGACGGGAGCGCCCATTATAGTGACCCAATGTGGAGCCCGAACGGCCAATACATCGTTCTCATGTCCTATGGCAAAGGCATCTTCCAGGCTCGTGCGGACGGCGCCAGCCAGCCGCAAGCGCTGACGCAGAGCAAGGCGTACCAATTTCCCCGCTCATTCACGCCGGATGGCAAGCGGCTGGCTTATGACGATTACGGAGCCGGGAAATCGCAAATTTGGACCGTGCCGGTGGAGGATCAGGGAGGCCAGTTGAAGGCCGGCAAGCCGGAGCAATTTCTCAAGAGCGGCTTCACCGACGGTTACCCGTCGTTCTCGCCCGACGGGCGCTGGCTGGCGTATCAGTCGAACGAATCGGGGAAGTATGAAGTCTACGTCCGTGCGTTTCCACCGCCATCGTCCGGGCAAGGTGGAAAGTCGCAGATCTCGAACACCGGTGGTAACCGCCCGCTCTGGTCGCGGAACGGACACGATCTGCTCTACCAATCCGGAGACCAGATCATGGCCGCGAGTTACACCGTGAAGGGCGACACGTTTGTAGCCGAGAAACCTCGGGTGTGGGTCGCCAAGCTCGGCGGGACAATCTGGGATCTGGCGCCGGATGGCAAGCGCGCGCTAGTGCTGACGCCTGTTGAATCCGCCGAAGCGCCCAAGCAGGAACACGAGGTGGTGTTCCTCGAAAACTTCTTCGACTATCTGCGGCAGCGCGTGCCGCTGGGGAAGTGACCATCACGATCCGGTAGCGGTCGAAGTTTCCACAACAGGCGTTTTTACGAGAGGCTTGGCGCGATTGTAGAAAAACGCCCGGCCACTCGGAAACTGCTCCGGCCGGTATCCGCCATGTGCTGAGAATCGGATTAGTAACGAGAAGTCTTAGTTCTGTATCGGAAGCACTCCGGCGAGATGGCGTACAAGTCCGGCGGAATCTTCCGCGCCGGAGTGCTTTAGATACAGCGACTTGAAGGAAGCCGAGATTTGGCAGGGCAATTGCTTTAATGGGTATTCAATCGAGATTGTGATACCGCAAGAAGGAGAACTTGCTACGGGAAGGCTGACTGATCGGTTTGCGGTTCGCGTCTGCTGGCGCATTGCAATTGCCCTGTCAAATCCTACCACGCGAAGCGTCTGCCGCTTGCGAGCGGCTTAGTTCAAGTCGGCTTGTCGTCCCTGATCACGCGGCCTGTCTTCCGCGTGCGGCCCACCGCGCGGTAATGGGAATTTTTATAATGTCTCATGGCGAAAGTCTCCCTCTGGGCACTGCTCGCGGCGTACGCGCTGGCAAGGATCGCGCAATCCTACCCGGCCGACATCCCCACCGTCCTCACCGTCGCACTGCACGTGATGCTCCCCCTGGCCTTCGCCCTCGTGCACGGTTCGGCCGTCTACGGCCTCCGCGGCATCTTGAGATTCATTATCCTCATCCTGGTAATCGGGAACCTCATGGAGGACCTAGGTGTCCTCACCGGATTTCCCTACGGCCATTACCACTTCACCGCCGTCATGGGTCCCAAGATCTTCGCCGTCCCCATTTTGCTCGGCCTCGCCTACACCGGCATGGGATATCTCGCATGGACCCTCGCCCGCCTGATTCTCGGCGACCGCGGCGAAGCGCTCGAGGGCTCGAGCCTCTTCACCCGGCCCGCAGTCGCCGCCCTCCTGATGGTGGCCTGGGATTTCGCCCAGGACCCAGTCTGGTCAAACCTCGTCCATGCCTGGACCTGGCACGACGGCGGCGCCTACTTCGGCGTCCCGGTCAGCAACTTTCTCGGTTGGTACTTCACCGTGTACCTCATATACCAATCTTTCGCCTGGACCCTGCGAACCCGGCCCGCGCCCTCGCCCAAACACCCCGCCTGGTTCTGGCAGACCGCCATCCTGTTCTATGCCGTCTCCGCTCTGGGGAACCTGCTGGTCGCGTCTCCACCCGAGTCGGTGGTCGTCGATCCCGCCGGCATTCCCTGGCGCGTGAGCGCCATCCTCCAGGCATCCGCGCTCGTCTCGATATTCGTCATGGGCGGTTTCGCGCTTCTGGCCTGGATCCGCCTGCACGATGGCGCGCGCCCGAGTGCTTAACGGGGGGGTAGAGAACGGCTCCGCACAACCGCTTGCTTACTTACGCGCGCGGCTCGGTAGGTGGCGTCTGATCAGCGACGCCTTTCGGAGCCGCGACCGCGCAGGGAGCGGTGCTTTTGCTGTACTGATCCGAAGAAAGGCACCACTCCCTTGCGGTCGTGGCTCAGTAATCTTCTGAGGTCTCGTGATATCGTGGGTCGCATCAGCCGGCCGGAGGTGGGGACGTGATTCAGGACCTGCGGTATGCCGTCAGACTACTGATCAAAAGCCGGGATTCGGCTTGACGGCGATTCTCTCCCTCGCGCTCGGCATCGGAGCGACCACTGCTGTATTCAGCGTGATCTTATGCGGCGCTCATCAATCCGTACCCCTTCAAGGCAGCCGAGCGCATCATGCGCCTGTCGGTGGTTACCAAGACAGGCACCGCGGATACGGTCAGTTTGAACCCCCTCCAGATTCACCAACCGCGAGAGGTCCCCGCGAATCGGTTTCGCGCTCACGCTGGGGCTGAATCCGCTCCTGGCGGAGTGGGCAAAAGGCAACTCGCGCGACCCTCTGGTTCTGCTGTCGGGCAGTCTGCTGCTGGCGCAATGTTCGCGCCGCGTTCGCCCGGCAGATTCTCTCTTGATTCAGGATGGAAAAGGAATACAATCGTTGGAGCGCGCGCGGAGATGCGCTTCGATTCAGAGAGAGGGGAAAGATGCCAAAGATACCGATCTACAGTAAGCCCAACATGAGCCCGGACGTCACGGTTTCCGGGCTGAAGCAACTGGAGGCCCCCAAAGGCTGGAAGTTCACGGTCGAGGTCGACTTCGACGCCAAGGTCATCAAGGCGGTGGAAAAAGACTCCATCCTGCTGAAGGAGATGAACGAGGCGGCCGGAAAGGTGTATGCCCAGACCTGCAACTCGATCAAGGGCAAGTACAACGCCTTCGAAAAACTGTTCCAGGGGATGGTGGACAAGGGAGCGCCCAAACAGGCCATCGAGCAGAACATCGCAGGCTTCAACAAGTCGCTGGCCGACGACAAAAAAATCGGTGAAATTGGCGCTGAACAGGCGGTGGAAGCCGTCTGGAAGAAGTACTCGGCGAAGAACAAGGAATACAACAAGTACAAGATCAAAATCGCCGTCACCATTATCGGCGCCGGGGCGGCCTTGATCACCAGCATCGCGCTCATGGCGGCCACGCCGTTTACGGGCGGAGCCAGCGCGGCCATATCGATCATCGGCATGTGGAAATCGGCGCTCACCCTCGCCAAGGAAATTGCCTCGGCTGCCATGGAAATCGAGAAATCAATGGCGGTTCTGAGCAAGTATATGCAGGCTGTCGAGGCCATCGCGAAGAAAGGCAAGGCCGCGGCCAAGGGCAACGAATACGCGGCGGCGGTGGTGAAGCAGATTCTGGGCGAGGCGCAGCCCAATATCAAGGGCTGCTCCAGCCAGATGGGTACCGTCAACAACAAGCTGATCGGCGTGGAAGTCAAGGCGCACGATTGCTCCAAGACATTGAACGGCATCCTCGACCAGCAGGAGAAGCTGCGCGCCGATTTCATGAAGGAAGCCGCGGCGAAATTGTCCAAGCACCCCAGCAGCCTGGCGCCTGCCCAACTGAAGCTCATCGAGAAAAGGCTGGACGATTACCTCGCCGACAACTATGCCAAGGTCATCGACTTCATAGATAAGACCGAGAAACTCTACGAGCGCTTCAAGGTCTGCGAGCAGGTGGCGAAATCGTTGGAGGAGCGTCTAAAACCGCTTCTATCCCTCCGCGGGATCGATAACACCATTCTCGAGAATATGCTGTATTTCGCCGATATGCCTCTGGGCGCGTTGAACGGAAACGCGCTGGCGAAAACCACCTCTGACCTGGTGCAAGGATTGGTGCCGGTGGCGGCCAGCATGTCCTACGACAAGATCACTGGCTTAGTCCTGGACAAGACCCTGCTCTGCTAAGCTCGCGGCGTTGCGGCGCAGTACAGGCTACCGCGCCCGCGCATCCCTGGACCTGGGCCTGGTCGATCGCGAGATGCACGAGGGACTTGCAAAACCCGCTGTTTCGGACCCCAAAAAGCACCGCTCCCTCGCGGTCGCGGCTCAGTAGGCGCTGTTGTTCCAGCACGTCGTGAATGAGCCGGGCCCAGCGGGCACCCCGCAAGCAGGCGGGTTACCTCTAATTTTGCCAGTGCCTCGCACGTCCGAGTGGTGACGAAGTTGGTGTCCTGGACCGTGACCGGCGATAGGAACTGCCGGCGTTCTCACGTCAAGGGCGCGACACGGCTACGATCTGCCACTGCTGGCTAGCGGCGCCGCTCGCGGGTGCGACCAAACCACCGAAATCGAGCACCATCCCGCTGGCGCGTTCGACAAAATTGAAATACCCGCTGCCGGCGGAGATTACATTCCATTCCGTTCCCGCACCGCCCAGCACTAACGCCGCGTTGGCCGCGCCGGCGATCTGGAAATAGCCGTCGTTATTGCTGGTGATGCGCCACTGCGTGTTCGGGGGTTGGGAAACGGCGAGAACCTGGCCGTTGCTGCGATTGATGAATTCGTAAACCAGCGTGGGATCGAGCTTGCCGCCTAATGCGTCCATGCCTGCGAGCAGCGTGGAGGATTCGTCGAACAGAGTCAGCCCGGTCCAGGTGTAGATGCCCGTGGCGCCGGGGATGTTCACACCGGCCGGGTCCCAATACTCGATTCCCATCCCGAGATTGTTCGGCAAGCCTTTTTCCACTGCCTGGAGGTCGAGCAGGAACTGCCGCTGCAACAACGGGGAGGGCGGCGCGTACCAGGGGTCGTTGGAGTCGAACCCGTTTTCATAATGATCGCCGGTTTCGATGATGAAAATCGGTTTTCCGATGTTGTTGGCGGCGTTGGTGAGGACTTGCTGCTCGATGGGTTTGCCGCCGGGATTGGAAGCACTCGCCTGCGCGGCGGTCAGCGGACCGTGGTAGATGGGATAGTAGCTTTGACAGATAGCATCGAACGGAATGCGGAACTGATTCACCAGGGTGAAGAACTGGGTAAGATCCCAGGCCGGCGTAATGTGAATGCAGGTGAGCGGCGGCGGGATCGCGGGACCTGCGGAGGGGTCCGCTGCCGCATCCGCGATAGCCTGCATGGCGGTGGTCTCCAAGGCGGCAAATCCGCCGAAATTCTGGCCTGTCGGGCTGCCGATGGCGCCCAGAAAGCCGGTGTCGACCTCGTTGCCAATCGATACCAGGTCGGGCATCGTGCCCGCTTTCCGGTAGGCCAGAATCTCGCTTTTCACGTACGCGTAGAGGTCCGATTGCAACTCCGAAAGCTCGGTATCGCCGGTCCAGGCCGGTGGCACGCCGGCGGACGCACCGCCATCGAACAGCAGCGTCAGTTCGATGCTCAGGCCGAGGTTGCGGACGCGTTTGGCGAGGTCGAGATCCTGCGCGTCGGTCTCGCCGTAGCAGGCGTTTCCGCTGCATCCCGGCGCTGAAATATCGGCGTAGGGCGGCACGGAACTGGGACGCAGGCGCACCATGTTCACGCCGTGGTATTTCGACATCTGGAGGAGGTCTTGTTGCTCGCCGGCGTCGTTCCACCATGGGATTCCGAGCGCCACGCGGGCGGCTTCCTGCTTCTCGAGAAGCGCGTTGTCGATGCCGCGAAAGAAGGCCGGACGAAGAAGCCATTGCTGGCTCTGTTTTGGCGCACTGGACGAAGCGGACTCCACGAGCCGCGCGCCGGCGGTGTCGAGCAAGAGGCCGGTGGTCTTATTGGAGATGGTGTAATACCCGTTGGACGTAGCGGTGAGCGTCCACTGCTGGGAATCCGTGCCCGCGCAGGCATTCTCCACGACGAATCCCCGGCGAGGTTTGGCTTTCCCGCGCCCGCGGGGCATGAAGATCGGGTATTCGTCCAGGCAGAGACCACTCTGCAAATTTGCGATTTGCCAGAATCCCGCGGACACTTCGTTAAAAGTCCACCGCTGGCTGAGACTGCTGAAGCTCCGCGCCTGCGCGACGACGCGGGTGTTATCCAAATCCACCTGCAGACCGCTGAGCTGATTGATGACGTAGTAAGTCTCGCCATCGATGGGCGAGGGGGCGACCGGTTCCGCTGGCTGGCTTTGCGCCCACGCGCGGGCGAACACCAGGATCGCCGCTGCTGCGCGCCATGGAAAGCCCGATTTCATTTCCCCGTATCGAGCGCCGCGCCGTTTTGGCCCGGCGGCCTTTTGTGCATCTGCCGGTAGAGTTCTTCCAGGCGGTCCTTGGCCTCGCGGATTTCCTTGAACAGGCGCGTTTCCTTCTCGGCCTCCTCGTTCAAGCCCAACTTGCGGCAAACACCGGCCAGGCGATAGTGCGCGTTGTCGTTGAGCGGATCGGATTCGACAGCTATGCGCAGGTATTTCTCGGCTTCCCGCGGTTTATCCATATCGGCCAGCGCGCGGCCGAGTCCGAATTGCGCCTCCGGATTACGCGGATTGAGATGGAACGCGCGGGTGTAGCGATCGAAAGCGGCGTTCAGATCCTGGCGGTGAAACGCGATTCGTCCGAAGATGCACTCGATCCTGGCGCTGTCGCCTTCGAGTTGGATGGCGATGCCCAGTTCCTTCTCGGTATCGGCCTGCGCTTGCGGGTCCGCGGGTGCGGCGGCGAAAATGGCCTCGGCGAGTTCGTAGTGCAGACCGGGGAGGCGGGCGTCCATCTCGAGAGCTTTGCGATAGTGTTCGGTGGCGCTCTTGAGGTCGCCCTCGGTGATCAAATGCTCGGCGATGACCACCTGCATGCGGGCCGATCCGGGCGCGACGATGGCCAGCTTGTTCAGCGTGTCGTCGGCCAGTTCGGAATACACGCGATGGGCAAAATAGAGAACTTCGATGTTATCAGGATCGAGATCCACCAGCGCGCGCATGACGGAGGCGGCCGCGTCGAGATTGCCTTGCTGGTAATCGATGCCGGCGAGTTCCATGCCGGTCTGAATTTGCAGGCTCTTTTCCTTCACTTTCGGGAAGGATTTTTCGAGCAGCGATTGTGCGGAAGGATCGCCCAGTTTCGCGTCGCAGATTCCCAGCAGAGCTTGTGATTTGATCAGGGAGGGATCGGCGACGAGGGCCTGCCGCAGGTATTGCGCGGCGGTTTTGCAGTCGCCGCGGAAGAAACTAATGACGCCCAGGTTGGCGTTGGCTTCGGCGTTCCTGGGGTCGAGCGCCAGAACGGCGGTGAATTCCCGGGCGGCGGAGTTGGGATCGTTGGCTTTGAGATCGGCGGCGGCTTTTTGCAGGTGGTCGTGAATTTCGGCGGCGTGGGATTGCGCGCCGGCGGGAAGAGTGGTGAGGAACAACACGAAGATAACGGCTGGTGTGCGCTTCATACTTCTAGGCGCAAAATAACACGTTGTTCGAAGGGTTGGGGCAGGCGAAGAGCACCGCTCCCTCGCGGTCGCGGCTCAGTAACGGGAAAGAGCCGCGCGCAAGCAAGCGGGGTTCGCCTGCCCCGAACATCTCAGAACATGATGTGAGCTCCCAACTGGATGATGCGCTGCCCGCCCGAAGGGCCGGTGATGACGCCCGCGGTGGGGTCGGCCAACACGCCATTGCTGTAACCGACGTTGGCGTCGGGATTGGCGTAGTTCACGTGGTTGAACACGTTGAACATGTCGGCGCGGAACTCCAGCTTGATGCCTTCCCACGGAATGGAGAACTGCTTGGCGACACTTAGGTCGGCGTTGAAGAAGCGCGGCCCGATAAGCGCGTTGCGTCCGGAGTTGCCGAACGTCCCATGGGCCGGGTTGGCGTATGCCGCCGGATTAAACCATTCGTGGCGGTTGGGACTGGACACATGCGGATTGCCCACCACCTCAGGATAGAGCGTGGAACCGTTGCTCAGCGAAGAATCGAGACCCGGGTCGACGCCATCCGCCACAGAGCTCTGGATGACCGGTGTGAAGGGCGTACCGGTATGCCATTGGACGATGCTGGACGCTCGCCAGCCGCCGAGGATCGCATCGGCGACTCCGTGCATATCGAACATTCGTCCTTTGCCGAACGGCAGTTCGTAGATGACCTGGCCAACAATGGTATCGGTGGCATTGAAATCGGAGAGGCCGTAGTTGGCGCCAGGGGCGTAAGCATTCTGGTAAATATCCACGCCCGATCCGTGGCCGTTTCCGGTGCCGGTGTCGAGCGATTTGGCCCAGGAATAGTTCAACTGGAACTGCACGCCGTGCGACATTCGCTTTTGCAGACGGATCTGGAGCGCGTCGTAGTTCGACCAGCCATCGTAGGTCTGAGCGGCAATGGAATTGAAGATCGGGTTCGGATTGCCGCAGTTGTATCCGGAGCAGCCCAGTAAGTTGACGGGGGCCTGGTTTATATTGGTCGCGAAGTTCAGATTGGTGCCGTGCGTATAGACGTAGCTGCCGTCCAGCAGAATGCCGCCGCCGAATTCGTGCTGGACGCTCACCAGAGCCTGCTGCACGTAGTCGATGGGCATGTTCCACGGATAATACTCCACGCCGCTGTAGTTATCGATTTCGGGCGAGAGCGTTTGCAGAGTGGGGAAGACTACCGTGCCGGCGGGCGGTCCCGCGGCCAGCTTAAAGGCGTAGCTGCCGTAGACGTATCCGCCATTGCCGTTATTGTGCGGATTGAAGCCCAGGCCGAGCGCGCCATCGGTGTAATTTTCAGCGTCGCGCGGGGCGTCGAAGATGCCGTAACTGGCGCGGATGGACCACTTGTCGCGCGGCGCCCAGGCGATGCCGATGCGCGGCGCGAACTCGTGATAGTTGCCGGCCTGGATGGTATCTAGGTCGCCGATGTTTCCGCCGTAGGCCTTGTCGCTCTGCCCGCCGAAGAGAATGGCGCCCTTGTATTGACCGTTATTCGCGGTGTTAGGCAGATTGGGGTCGTAGTTGCCGAACATGTTGTGATTCACACCCCAGCCAGCCTGCGCCTGCCAGCGGATTCCGAGATTCAGGGTCAGGTGCGAATTGATCTTGAAGTCGTCACTGGCGAAAAGCGCCGAGTTCCAGGTGTGCGCGCTGGTGGCGTCGGATTCGTACACATACCAGCCATAGACGTCGCCGGCCAGAAAATCGGCATACGGAATGCCGGTGACGCCGCCGTTGAATTCGAAATTGCCCGACGTGATATCGCCCCAACTGGTGTAGTTCTGGTAGAGCTTGTCGAATTCCCCGCCCACTTTGAGCGTGTGCCGTCCGCGAACCAGCGTGATGACATCGGAAGCGTTGTAAACGCCCTCGCCCAGGACGGCGTCGATGTTGCCGTTTTGGCCGTTGCCGGCGCCCAGGCCCATGCCGCCCACGCCCGCGCCGCTATCGATAGAAATCTTGGGAAACACGTTGGCCGGAGCGTTGGTGCCGTACGCAGGTTCGAGGCCCAGAGTTTCGGGATCGTTCTTATTCAGCGATGGCGGTTTGTACTTGTCGAGCTCGCGGCTGCCGCCCAGCCGGAATTCATTCACCATGGTCGGACTGATGGTATAGACATCGGTCAGTTGCATGGTGAGGTTGTAGTTATTGCCCTCGTCGTAGGCTGTGGCGTCGTTGGGGAAGAGAGGGTCCGGCGGAACATACGAAACCACCGTCGGGTAGTAGTTGAAACTGTAAGAAAGCTTATTCTTGTCGGTGATGTTGTAATCGACTTTGGCGGTGTACCAGGTGCCCAGGTTCGGACTGCTGCTGTTGAAGATGTAATTGTTGATGGTGGGGCAGGTTTGCGCAGTGCCTGGTCCCACGCTCACCGGGCCGGGGCATCCCGAAATCCACCCTGGCGCGCTCGATGACGGGAAGTAAGTCTGCGCCTTCAGCGCCACGGGATCGAAGGGGCCCGGCAGGACGCCGTTGGCGCCGAAAGCCTTGCCGGTCGCACCCGTAATGCCATAGAAATCGCCGGCTTCCATGGCCGCCGTCGGGTAGGACCACAGTCCCGACACCGGAGTGGAGGAGGGATTGCGCTGGTAAGCGAAGAAGAAGAACAGCTTGTTCTTCACGATGGGGCCGCCGACGCTGCCGCCGTATTGGTTCCAGTGCTCCACCGCCTTCGGACCCGTCTGGTTGTAGAAGCCGCGGGCGTTGAACGCGGTGTTCTGATCGTATTCGAACGCGCTGCCGTGGAAGCTGTTGGTCCCGCTCTTGGTAATCACGTTGATGGACGTGAGGCCGTTGCCGTACTGCGCGGGAGCATTGCCGGAATTGACGCTCACCTCCGACATGGCGTCCACCGGAAGGTAGAAGTTGCTGCTGTTGAAATCTCGCGGAGCGGTGGCGGAAGAGCCATCGGAGAGGAAGTTGATATTGTACCCTTGCGTGCCGTTGATGCCGACTCCCTGGCCCGTGGCTTGTCCGGAACCGCCGCCATTGTTCACGCCGGGAATCAACTGAGTCATCTCGGCGCGCCAGTCGGTGCCTACAATGGGGGCGTTGTTGATGGCCTGCGTGGTGAGGTCGACATGCTGCGAGGTGGTTTCGGTTTCCACCAGCGGACCGGCAGCGTTCACTACGATCTCTTCGGCGGCCGTGCCGACCTGCAGCGAGCCGTTGATTTCAAGCGTTTCGATCTGTAAAGCGATGCCCTCGCGAACAAAATCGCGGAAGCCCTGCTTGGAGAACTTGACGGTATAGTTGCCCGGCGCTAGAAAGGGAACGTCGTAGAGACCGGATTGGTTGGATGTGGTGGCGTTGACGGCACCGGTCTGCACGTTCTTGATGGAGATCGCCGCGCCCGGGACGACGGCGCCCGAAGGGTCTGTCACTGTACCCTTGATCTCTCCGGTATTGGCGTTCTGCGCCTTCGCGAGAGGCGCCAGCAACACCACAGTCATCCACACAAGCTTCGTGCCGAACCGGCGAAGCGTTTTCAAATCAGTCACTTGAGCCTCCTGCATCTGAAAGGTTACGCAACTCCCGAATTGGCTCGAAACTTACCCACGCTACGAGGCACGGACCCAGTTTCTGCTAAAAGTGACGCTCAACTTGGCTGTGTTCTCACCGGCAAAAGCGAGCACCTGAAGCCGTGCTCCCGAAGCGTTCTCTGTATGGAGCCAAACACTTTGATACGGGTAAATGTTACAACCGGATCCAGAGCGGGCAAATCCGCCAAAAGTATGATCGCGCGGCGAATTTACTCGTGCCCCGCGACTTTTGTAACCACTGTGGCACTGGCCGGCTTGAGGCCTGGGGAAACCGCCGTAACGCCGATCCGTCCGGCCCCGGCCGTCGATTGCACGATGGCCAGGCACATTCCATGGAAGGCCTTCTTGTGTGTGCCCTTGTAGCCTTCCTGGTTCGCCATGTCTCCATTATCCAAGCCGATCAGCACACCTTCGCCGTGAATTTCGAACGTGATTTCATTGTCGCCTTGGGGATGCAGGCGGCCTTGCTCGTCGACCACTTTCACGGTGACGTGCGCCACGTCACGGCCGTCCGCGTGAATCGTATCGCGATCTACCGATAGCTCGATCGCTGCCGGATCGCCGGTGGTAGAGATCTCCGCCGTGGCGGCGATCTCGCCGTCCTTCGTTCCCACCGCGCGCAGCGTGCCGGGCTGGTACGGAACATCCCAGGCGAGGTGCAGGTCGGACGTGGTGCGTACGCCGGTCATCGGCTGCGGCCCCATTTGCCCATAACGCCCCTGCATTCCGTAACGAGGGAAGTCATAGCCCTTCATCCCAACCGACTTGCCATTCAGGAACAGCTCCACGTTGTCGCAATTGGTGTAACAGGCGACAGTGAGGAACTGGCCTTCGCGCCCTTTCCAATTCCAGTGCGGGAACAGATGGACCATCGGTTTTGCGGTCCATTGGCTCTGGTAGAAGTAAAAGCCGTCTTTGGGGAAGCCGCAGCTATCGATGCACCCTGAGGCGGCGCCATGGCTCGGCCAGAAGGATTCGCCAAGATAATCGATGCCGGTCCACATGAAGTCGCCCGCGACATAGTCGCGCGTGCGGACGAATTTCCAGAGCTGCTCGGTGTCGAGACCGCGGAAGCCGCGGCCAAATCCGAAGCCGCCGCGTCCCCGTCCGGCTGGCGGCGGCTCGGTCTGTCCCGGCGCGAGCGGTTCCATGCCGCTATAATCGCCGCGCACTCCGCCCATTCCGCCGCTTTCCGTCCCGATCATGCGCCAGCCGGGATGCGCCAGCTTGTCCTCGCTGTAGTAGAGTTCGCGGCGTTCGCGCCAGCGATCCGCGTAGTTGTAGCCCACCACATCGAGCAGGTTCAGGAACTCCACCGGGGCCGCTCTCGGCTCGGCTGCGATCTGGTCGCAAGCGGCCGTGACGAAACGGGTAGGGTCTTCGCGGTGGAAAATGTCGAGCAGGCCGCGCAGGATTTCCACTCCCTGAGGGCTGAGCTGATCGGGGATCTCGTTGCCGCAGCTCCACAGCACCACCGAAGGATGATTGCGGTCGCGGCGGACAAAATCCGTGACGTCGCGTTCGTGCCATTCGGCGAAACAACGCGAATATCCGTTGCCGTGCACCTGGCCTTTGCCGGCCATCCATTCGTCAAACGCCTCGTCCATTACCAGGAAGCCCATGCGGTCGCACAGATCCAGGAATTCGGGCGCGGGCGGATTATGGCTGGTGCGGATGGCGTTCGAACCCATGCCGCGCAGGATTTCCAGCCGCCGTTCCCACACACGCTCCGGAACCGCGGCGCCCACCGATCCGCCGTCATGGTGCAGGCATACGCCATTCAGCTTGACGCGCTCCCCATTGAGCAGAAATCCACGATCGGCGTCGAACTGCGCTTCTCGTATGCCGAATGGCGTCTGGTATTCATCCGCCACCCGCCCGCCCACCGTCACCGTGCTGCGCAGCGTGTAGAGATTGGGCGAGTTCACGCTCCACAGGTTCGGCTGCGCGACCGCGAACTGCTGGCTGAACTCATATTCGTCGTTCGCGGCGATCTCCTGCGAGTCTTCCCGCACACCGATCGCGTTGCCGTCGCCGTCGGCAATCGCGCTCGACAATGTGCACCTTGCCGGAGCGTCTCCATCGTTTCGCACTCGCGTTCTGGCATCGACGGTGGCCGCTTCTTTCGCCACCCGTGGTGTGGTCACGAAGGCGCCCCACTGCGCGACATGGGCCGGGTTCACCGCGGTCAGCCAGGTATGCCGGTAGATGCCCGATCCGGAGTACCATCGGGAGCCGGGCTGGCGGGAATTGTCCACCTTTACGGCGATCACGTTCTCGCCCGCCGGATTCAGTTGCGCGGTAATGTCGTAAGCGAAGCTGATATACCCGAACGGCCGCTTGCCCAGATAGTGTCCATTCACCCAGACCTCGCTGTCCTGGTAGACGCCATCGAATTCCACGCTGACCTTTCGGCCCTGGAAAGCTGCCGGAATCCGAAAGTGTTTGCGATACCAGCCAATACCCGTGGGCGCATAGCCACCCGCGCCGCCGCTCGGTGCGTCCTGGGCGAACGGCCCTTCGATACTCCAATCGTGCGGCAGATCGAGGTTGCGCCATCCGGTGTCGGCGAATGCCGGTAGCGCGGCGCCGGGAGCGTCGCCCTGGAAGAACTTCCAGCCGAAGTCGAATGATTCGTGGATGCGCGCCGAGGAACGGGGCGTTTGCGCCTCCAGCATCGACCGCATGGCCGCGGCTCCCAGTGCGCCACCCAGCAGGTCGCGCCGGCTGATGGAGGTATTCCGGTCGCTCAAAATTTCTCCTTTTATTTACGCGTGACGGTTACAACGTACCACGTAGTGACGGGATTGCCGATCGCGATCTCCCATCCCGCAGCCATCCTCTTGCCAGCAATGGGATCGCCGGTCGGTTTGCCCGACCCGTCGAGCGCCTCCGCGCACACCGACTCTGCGCCATCGAGCCCTCGAAGCGTGATGGTGCCGGTCACCGGTTCGATCAACGTAGGCCAATGGCCCTGACCGCCATGGACGAGTCCGCTGTGGGCATCGTTCCACTTTTCGCCGGTATTGGCCACGCGAGAGCCGGTGTTCAGGAGCATCTTATGCGAGCGCGCCAGCGGCTTGTCATCCATCGATGTCAGAATGATGGTAGCGAAGTTATTGGAGATGTCCGCCGCGAGATTCTTCAGGGACTTGTGGTTTGCCTTGACAAAACCGATGAGCGCCTGACAACGGTCCGTCTCCGCCGTCACGAGCCCGGTATTTGCATCGGACGCATACCACTTCAACTCCCCGGTGTCCGAAACGTAGGGAGGGCCGGCGGGCGCGGAGAATGACGCGGTGGGCAGTCCGTCGAACGACCGGATCCGCACCTCATGCTCGAGCGGCAGCGCCAGCGGAAAACCCGGCGTGAAGTAGGGTTGATCGCTTCCCGGCCGCAATCCGGACGGAAGCAGTCCGGCATCTAATACCTGTTCCATCGAGTACGTGCGCTCCACCGTTTCCTTCGCCGGCTTGACATCGAATTCGAGGAACATCAACGCTCCCGCGGCCATTTCTGTCATGCGGACCGGATCGAGCGAGATGTCGTACGGGTCGCCAACGTAGGGCTTCCAATCCGGGTCCTTCTTGGGCTCGAAGGTGTAAACGATCGCCATGTCCCAATCCTGGAAACCGGCGTAGGCGGCCAGAATCGGAATCCCTTCGCTGGCATACTCGTTGGGAAACGGATGATTGGTCTCGCTTACCGTGAACGGCTTGCCGGCCATGGCGGTGCGCGAAAGCTGCACCACGGTGGAGCGCAAAGGGTCGTTCACCATGGGTACGTCTCCCACGCCGATATATTGATTCCAATAAATGTGGCCGTCCAGAACGTCGAGCTTGGCGAGGGTTGTCAACATGGCCCAGGGCGGCCCGCTATGGGCATGGTCGGCGGTTCCAATGAGGGGCTGCTTGACGCCCAGGTCGCGCAGGCAGGTCTTCATGTCCTGATAAAAGCCGTTTTCCAGATCCATGAAGAAGCGGACTTCGGTTTCGTAGCGGTCTTTGGGCGCTGTTGCCTTGGCTTCGGATGTAAGCCGCGGAATGAGCGCCTCGCTCGCGACGCCGGCTTCCTGGCGGAGTTTCTGCAATTGGTCCGGAGTGAGGTGAGCGTTCAGCCATTGGTTGTAAATCCGGTCCAACTCGTCGGCGTAGAACTGTGTCGGCGGCTTAAATCCCTGGCCGATTCCGTTCTCGTTCAGCATCTCGACGATGGCGATGGCCGGCTCGTTGCGATATTCGGTCCCGGTGTAGGGATTCACGTGCGTCAGCAGGTTGCGGGCGTACTCTTTTTCGAGCTCGATGAGGCGCTTGTCGTAGAGCGTGAGGCCCTTGGCCCATTGCAGCCGGCCGGCATCCACCACCCCGTCGCCTTCCTTGTAGGCGCGGCCGACGTTGAGGTTCAGGTCCAGGTAGATGCCGTTCCTCTTCAGCTCGGAGACCAGGAAGTCGAGCCGGTCGAGTTGCTGCGGGTCGAAGGAGCGGGTATCGTTCTGGCTGCCGTCGCTGATGCCGGTGGGCGCCCACTTGTCCAGGAAATGCAGGCGTACGATGTTGACGCCGTAGCGGGCGAGCGTCCGCGCCCACATGGGCGAGTCTTCCTTGGGAGGAAGCTCGATCGATCCCGGACTCCAATCGGTAAGATGCACGCCCCAAAAGCGGATCCGTTGACCGTTGGGTTTGACGAAGTGGCCGTTCTGAACCCGTATGAAACCGTCCTTGCCGGCGGGCGCGTCGTGCAGCAACGAGGAGACGTCGGCGGGAGACGTGGTGGCGGCGCGATGATCCATCACATAGGGTTTGAGCAGGCTGTCGTCCCATTGGGCGAATGCCGAAAGAGGGATAAGAAATGCGAGGATATGACGGGTCATGATTCCCACCGGGAAATACGCGGGCCGGAGTTTCTGCACCCGCCGAAGATTCTAGTGCGCGGCGCTGAAGTTGCCATCCATCTAAAGTAGGATTGGGATCGTGACGCCTGTTGAGTGCCCGGCCAAGCTCGACTTCCGCCGCCGGTGCAGCCGGCAAATCCAAAGAGACAGGCAGTGTTCTTTTATGGGCCTTCGAGACGGACTCCCGGCACTCCCAAGTAATCGGTTTTGTTGTGGGTAAGAAGAGGTGCGTCATAAAGCAGTGCTGTCGCTGCGATCCATGCGTCTGCTGTCTCGATCCGCCTCCCGGCCCTTTTCGCTACCACCATCGCTTCCGCCCACTTCAGAACGAGGTCGTGCGACGACGGAACAATGGCGGTGCGTCGGAGGAAAATGCGAAGCCATTCCCGCCGTTGGACGCTCGAGTTGGCTAGCAGTGCCCATTGTTCCAGCTCGGCCTCAGTCATGAATGAGATGAGCCAGCGGCGGTTTTCGAGAAGCGGGAGATAAGCTTGAGCTCGTGTGTCGCCCTTGAAGAGAAATGACACCACATCGGTATCGAGTACAACGGAATTCATGCCGCCGGGTCGGTTCTCCTGCGCCCGCGCCAGTCGTCGAGTGCACTCAGGAAGTCATCGATAGATTCTTCTTCCGGCCAGAAGTTGCCCACCAGGTCTCGCGGGTCACGCGGGAAAATCAATCCTTGTGCGGTAACCGGCTCTTCCAAAGTCGGATGACCTTGGTGGATATACTGGCGCACTAGATTGTCCAACGAATCGGGCATGCTCCTTTCAGTGTAACGCGGCGGGTGTCGCCCTTGCCGCCATCGACTATGCCGCTGGGCGCCCCCCTACCGAGGGAGTGCAAGCGGCAGAACTTGGATTGCGTTTTCTGCGACTTGAAATCCGATCCCCTGCGTGCGAAGCTAGGCAATCCCGCGGAATTCGGACGATAATGTGGAACCTGACTAAACGGTGGTTGGGCGACGTCAAGCGCTGTGCCGCTTTGCTGGTTGCGCTGGCCTTTCTGAAGGGCTTGGTTTTTATCGCGCTTACCGGTCTGGGACGTACCGAACCGTTTATCGGCACCAATGCCAAAGAGATCGTCTTCCCCATCGCCGACAGAATCGTAAACCAACACAGATTCAATGGCGCCGACAGCCGGTCCGATAGCAAGATGCCGCCTGGGTACCCTTTCCTCGTCGCACTCCTGAAAGCCACCCACGTGCCGCACATTCCCGTCGTCATGGTAGTCTTCCAAATGCTGGCCGACGCGCTCACGGCGCTGTGCCTGCTCGCCTTCGGGCACCTGATGTCCAACGTGATGGCTGGAGGCCTCGCCGGGGTCATCTGGTCGCTCTATCCGCTTGAGATCGGCATCTCCACCTGGATCACGCAGGAGCCGATCTTTACTACGCTTTTGATCGCCAGCCTGGTTCTTGTCCTCGCCACCCTGCGCGTCGATAAGCGCACGCTTCTGTTAAGCCTCGCCGCCGGAGCGCTGATGGGGCTGGCGACCCTGTTCCGCGCGACTCCGCTGATGATTCCCGCCGCGCTCGCGCCGGCCTGGATCTGGAAACGGAAGTTTGCCGACGCCCTGGTATTTATCGCCGCCATGGGCCTCTTCATCGTTGCGTGGACCATCCGCAATGCGGCCGTGCTGGACGACGGGATCGTGGTAGCCACCGGGACGGGCAGCGTGTTCCTGCTCGGGTCGGACGACGACCAGGTTTATACCACGGAGAAGAAAAATTCCTTCTTCAGCTCCGCGGCCGCGGAAGGCCGGCGGAATGGAATTCTGAAGCCGTATCCCGAGTACGAATCCGCCATCGATCATTGGTTGTTTCGGCTAGGTCTGATGCGCTATCGGGAGCGTCTCCACACCCGGCCTTTGTCTTTTCTGAAACTCTTCGTCGTCAAATTCCTTCGGCTCTGGTACACCTCTGAAACGGCCCACGCGCGGGCGGAACTCTTGCTGGGCTTGTGCGCACTTCCCTTCGTGCCGATCGGCCTCTGGCAGGTGTGGCGCTGGCGGAAATCGCAGATGGCGTGTTTCCTCGTTTGCGGCGGAGTGCTAGCCTATTTCATAGCCATGCATGTGGTGCTGCTGCCGCTCGCCCGCTACGCTCTGCCCATCCATCCGCTGCTGATTCTGGCCTCCGCCTACTGGCTGTGCTCGCGGATCGGTGGAATGGCGCCGGCGGGCTCATCGCTCTCATAGCCGGACGCTGTTTGTGAAAGTGTCCATCCTCATTCCGGTGTACAACGAGGCCCTGACGCTGCCGCTGGTGATCCAGCGGGTTCTGCGGGCGCCGCTCCCGCCAGGCTGCGAACGTGAGGTCATCATCGTCGATGACGGCTCCACGGATGGCACCGTCGAACTGCTCGCCCAGTACAAAACCAGTCCGCTGGTGGTGGTTCACTCTTCCATCCTGAACTTCGGCAAAGGCGCCGCCCTGCGCATCGGCATCGCCAAGGCCACCGGCGATTTCATCCTGATCCAGGACGGCGATCTCGAGTACGACCCGGAAGCCGATTACCTCAAGGTGCTCCAACCGCTGGCCTCCGGCACGGCCGACGTCGTCTACGGTTCGCGTTTCAAACAGGGCGTGAAAGGCATGAAGTGGGCCAACTGGATTGCCAATCGCATTCTGGCCTTCACCGCCAACCTGTTGTTCGCCGCCGGCATCACCGACGAAGCCACCGGTTACAAGGCCTTCCGCACCGATGTGCTGCGTCGCATCCGCCTCAACTGCCTGCGCTTCGAATTTTGTCCGGAGGTGACCGCGAAGCTGCTGCGGGCCGGCTTCAAGATCCACGAGGTGGGAATCAGCTACAACCCCCGCGGCATCCTGGAAGGGAAAAAGATCCGTTGGCGGGATGGCGTTCAGGCCCTGTGGACGCTCGTCCGCTACCGCGCCGCGCCGCTCTCTTCGTTCCTGCCGCCTGCATCCGCGGACTTATCCGCCGGCTTCCGCGCCGAAAACAGCTCCACCCGGCGGGCCTGACGGAACTCGCGCCGGGCCGCGGACCCTGCTATAGTACGTAAGATTTCGCACTTAGGGGAGCTATCGTTCGAATGCCGTTTGCGTCGATCCCGAGATTACAAAGAGCGCTCGCGCTTCTGGTCGTAAGCTCCGTCATCGTCTGCGCCCGGCAGCCGCTGCCGCGGTCGTACACCAACGGCGCACCGCAGGCGGCAGCACCCGGCGCCACCGCTTCCGGGTCTCTCTTGTCCGGAAAAACCACCTTGATCGCCGGCGGGGTCGCCGCCGTCGTCGTGGTCGGAATCATTGTCGCCGTCAAGCATCGCCACAAGAAGCCGGCGCCGGCGTCTCGTCGAACGCCCACGAGTAGCGATCCGCGACGGCATGGGAACGCTCTGTCTCCAACTTACTAACTTCTCGCGGTCGTCGGATTCCCCGCTATCCCCGCAAATTCTTCGATCTCGAACGCTAACGCCGTTTGTATAATGGAAGTCCAACCACCAGGAGGCAGATCATTGGCCGTTCGCATGAAGGATATCGCCGACGATCTCGGCGTGTCGCTGATGACGGTTTCGAAGGCTCTCCGCAACCACAGCGACATCAGTGAAAAAACCCGCAACCGCGTCCTGAAACGGATGCGCGAGTTGAATTATCAGCCCGACTGGATCGCACGCAGCATGGTCACCGGGCGCACTTTCGTCGTGGGACTGGTATTACCGAACCTGCACTCCTTCTTTGGCCAGGTGGCCAAAGCCGTCGCTCACAAGTTACAGCCCCTCGGCTATCAAGTGGTGATTTCCGACACCGAAGAAGACGGCGAGGTCGAACGGCGCCACGTGGATGTGTTGGTCAATCGCCGCGTGGATGGCTTGATTATTGCCTCCGCTCAGCGGAAAGGCCGCCTCGACCTTTTTCGCATGCTCGACCGCAATAAGATCCCCTACGTCTTGATTGACCGCATGTTGACCGGCGCCGGCGCCAACTACGTCGGAGTGAAAGACGACGAACTCGGAGCCATGGCCACCGAACACCTCATCGCGCAGGGCTGCCGGCGCGTAGCCCACATACGCGGACCCGCCGTCGCTACCGGCCTCGGCCGCCTCCGCGGGTACCGCCGCGCCCTCGCCCGTCGCGGCCTCACCCCCAATCCGGCGTATATCAGCAGCGGTCCGTACGGAGATAACACCGGCTATGACTCCATGCGCGAGTTACTCCGTGTCAACCCCCACCCGGATGGCGTTTTCTGCTATAACGACCACACCGCCGCGGGAGCGATGAAAGCTATCCTCGAAGCTAACCTCCGCGTTCCCGAAGATATCGCGGTAATCGGGGCCGGCAATGTTCGTTATTCCGACTTACTCCGCGTCCCCTTGTCCACCATCGACCAGAGCTGTTCCACAATCGGAGAAACCGCGGCCGATCTTCTCGTCAACTGCATGGATTCCCGGAAGCCTTCCCCCGCGCGCCACATCCTGATACCACCGCGGCTGGTGGTCCGCGCATCCAGCCGCCGCAAGGAATAACGTGGCGTCGCCTGCCATCCACCGCCGCCGCTTCCTTGGCGCCGCGTTGGCCGCGGCATCCATCCGTACCGTCCATGCGCAACCTTTCGACCTGGAAGCCTTCGAACACGACCGTGTCCTGCGCGCGGCCAATCGGTACTTGTCGGAAAAGCCCGTCACTATCACTGCTTCCCATTCCCCTCGCAGCGCCGGCGGCCTCCACGATTTCTTCTCCGAGGCCGATTACTGGTGGCCCGATCCCAAAAATCCCGACGGCCCCTACATCCAGCGCGACGGCATGAGTAACCCCGATAATTTCGTCGAGCATCGCCGCGCCATGGTCCGTTTGAGCCTGATCGTGCCGGCCCTGGCCGCTGCCTATAAGATCACGCATGAGCGCAAGTATGCCGATCGTGCCGCCCTGGACCTGCGCGCCTGGTTCATAGACGGCGCCACGCGCATGAATCCCAATCTGCAATACGCGCAGGCTATCAAGGGCATCGACACCGGCCGGGGCACCGGCATCATCGACACGCTGCATCTGATCGAAGTCGCGCGCGCCGCGTCGCGCGTGGAGCTTTCACCGTCCGATCTCGCCGGCGTAAAAGGCTGGTTCGCGGAGTACACCGAATGGATGACCACCCATCCCTACGGCATCGCCGAACGCGACGCCAAAAACAATCACGCCACCTGTTGGGTCGCGCAGGTGGCGGCGTTCTCTGAACTCACCGGCAATGCCCGCCTGACCGCTTACTGCCGCGATCGCGTCCAGTCCGTTCTCATCCCCAATCAGGAGAAGTTCGACGGCAGTTTCCCCGAGGAACTCCGGCGCACCAAGCCCTACGGCTATTCGCTTTTCAACCTCGATGCCCTGGCCATCATCGCCCAGACGCTTGGCAACCTCTGGAACTGGTATCTTCCCGACGGCCGGGGCATCGAGCGCGCCGTGGAGTACATGTACCCCTTCATTCTCGACAAAAAGAAATGGCCGCTTCCGCCCGACGTGATGTACTACGACCAGTGGCCCGTCGCGCAGCCGTCCCTGCTCTTCGCGGGCCTGGCATACAAACAGCCCCAATACATCGCCCTCTGGCGCAAGCTCGATCACGACCCCGCCGTCGAAGAAGTTCTCCGCAATTGGCCGGTCCGCCAGCCTTTGCTCTGGGTTTGAACTATTGCCAATTGTGGGGCAGACGTTAGCGGCAGTTGCAAAATTAGCGCAGACCGCGTGCTTGCGCGCGCGGCTCATTCACCACGTTCTGAAACGACAGCGCCTACTGAGCCGCGACCGCGAGGGAGCGGTGCTTTTGGGTGCGGAACAACGAATTCTGCAGCTACCTCGTTAGTGTTAGCTCGTTAGTGTTAGCTCGTTAGTGTTAGCTCGTTAGTGTTAGTCTGCGGCAGACTTCAGAGGGGGTTGCAAAATTGGCGGCAAACCGCTCCCTTGCGGTCGCGGCTCTTCAACTATGCGTTGAAACAATTCTGTGCGGAACAACGAATTTTGCAACTCCCTCTTCAATCCGCCAAGCCTGCCCCACGGTCTGTAACACTGGCCTATTGCCCCGCCGGTGCGGCCGACGCCTCCTTCGGCGCGGGAGTCTCTGTCTTCGTCGGCGTCAACTCTTTCAGCGAGCGATCCGTGAGCTGCTTATTCAGGGACGGCAGCGTCGATTTCAGCAGCGCATCGAGTTTATTCTGCTGCTCGGCGAGCTTCCCGTTCAGCAGCTTGTAGACTTCGTACGACGCCGTGGTCGGTTTGCCGTCGCCGTGCTCGACGCTCGCTCCCAACGCGGCGATCTTGTTATTCAGCTTGATGGGGAAATTCAGCGGGTCCTGCCCGCTGCGATTGCGCACCTGGTAGACATCCTCCTCGATCTCGCTCAGCTTTTCGCGGAACGCGTCGAGCGAGGCCTTCAGAGCAGCATCGCTGTTCGATTTGAGCCGGTCGTCCATTTGCTTCTTAAGTTCCCGCACCTCGATCACGATTTCATCGGCTTGCGTGAGGTCGTCGCGGATCTTGAGGGCCAGCGCAAACTGCTCGGCGAGATCGGCGACAGTCACGCTGTCGAGGCGCGGGTCTTTCTCGACGATGAGTTTCTCGGTGTAGCTTTTGCCATCGGCGGTAAGCCGCACCGAATAAGTTCCGGGAATTGCCGCCGGCCCCTGCGTGTTGCCGCTCCACAGGACCATGCCTTCGAAAGTCTTGGCGGGCGGATAGCGCATATCCCAACTGAAGCGATTCAGCCCGGCTTTATCGGGCGCGTTCACCACGCCGCCGCGGCCGCCGCGGCCTCCAAACCCGGCGAATTCGCCTTCCGCTCCCGGTTCGCCGCCGGCCCCGGGCTCGGCAGCGGGGGTATCGCCGCCGCGTCCACGGCCGCCCCGTCCACGGCCGTTGGCCTGATCGTTGGGCGTACCGGTAAACGTACGGATCACCGTGCCCTTGGCGTCCAGGATGTCGATGGTCACCTTCTCGGCCTGCTTGGCCAGGTAATAATCGATGCGCGCCTGGCTGACATTGCGTTCCGCCTTGGGCGGAGCGAAGAGATGCACGTCTTCCGACGTGAGCGTGGGTTTCAACTGGCGCAGCGGGGTGATGTCGTCGAGGATGTAGAACGAGCGGCCGTGCGTGGCGATCACGACGTCGTTGCCTTGAATCACGATATCCGACACCTGCACATCGGGCAGATTGAGCCGCAGCGATTGCCATTGCGCGCCGTCGTCGAACGAGACGTAGATGCCGTGCTCCGTGCCGGCGAACAGCAGACCTTGGCGCGTGGTATCTTCGCGGACGGCGTGCACAAAGTCGTCATCCGGGATGCCGTTGACGATCTTGGTCCACGTCCTGCCGTAATCGGCCGTCTTAAAAATGTAAGGTTTGCGATCGTCGTTCTGGTAATTCTTCACCGCAACGTAGGCCGCGGCGGCGTTGTGCGGTGAAGCATCGATCAGGCTCACGCGCCCGAAATCGGGCATGCCGGGCGGAGTAATCTTGGTCCAGTGCGGCGATTTCGCATTGGCGTCGCGGCTGATGTAGACCAGGCCATCGTCCGAGCCGGTCCAGATGGTGTTGACTTCTTTACGCGAAGGCGCAATGGTGAAAATAGTGCCGTAAATCTCGGGGCCGTTCTGATCGTGCGTGATGGGGCCGCCGGAATCGCCCAGCGTTTTGGGGTCGCCGCGCGTGAGATCGTCGGAAATTCGCGTCCAGGAGTGGCCGTCGTCGATGGTCTTCCAGAGGTGCTGCGACGACGTGTACAAGATCTCCGGATTCACCGGCGAGAACACAATCGGGTAGGTCCACTGCCAGCGCTCCGGCAGCGAGCCGGCGCTCTCGCCGGAGAAAAACAGCGGGTAGACCTGGACGTCTTTGCTGTAATTGGTGCGGCGGTCGTAGCGCGTGAGCAGCGCGCCCTGGCTACCGGCGAAAAAGATGTTGGGATTTTTCGGATCGGGTGCGATGTATCCGCTTTCGCCTCCGCCCACGCCGTACGTGATGGCGCCCCCGCGTCCGCCGCCGCCGCCGCGCCCTCCGACCGTGGCCGTGCTGGGCGTGCAGATCGTCGAGCTATCCTGCTGCGCGCCGCACACGTGATAGGGAATCTCGTTCGTCACGGCGACGTGATAGAGCTGCGCCGTGGCATATTGCTGGCCGGTCCACGTCTGGCCGCCGTTGACGGAAACGTTGCCGCCGCCATCGTTGCTGTTAATCATGCGAAGCGGGTTGGCGGGGTCGATCCAGAGATCGTGATGATCGCCGTGCGGCGCCTGGATGGTGCGGAAAGTTTTGCCCCCGTCGGTCGACCGGTACATGCTGGTGTTGAGCACGTAGACCGTGTCTTTGGCCTTCGGATCGGCATACACCCGGCTGTAATAGAAGGCGCGCTGGCGCACGGTGCGATCCTCATTGATGAGCTTCCAGGTGGCGCCGGCGTCATCCGAGACGTACAGCCCGCCCTTTTCGTTTTCCACCATGGCGTAGACGCGATTGGAATCGCCGCCCGAGACCGCGACGCCGATCTTGCCGACGATGCCCGAAGGCAGGCCGGGATTGCGCGTGATTTCGGTCCAGTGATCGCCGCCATCGGTGGTCTTGAAAAATCCGCTGCCGGGACCGCCGCTGGTCAGGCCCCAGGGCGTGCGATTGACGTCCCAGATGGCGGCGTAGAGGACGTTGGGATTATGCGGATCAAATACCAGGTCGACCGCGCCCGAATGGTCGTCGCGATAGAGGATTTTCTCCCACGTGGCGCCGCCGTCCTTGGAGCGGAAAACGCCGCGCTCGCTATTTCTGCCATAGGGATGGCCGAGGGCGGAGACGTAGACGATGTCGGGATTCGTGGGATGAATGCGGATGCGCGAAATGGCTTGCGTGTCGGCGAGTCCGGCATTCTTCCAGGTTTTGCCGGCGTCGCTGGACTTGTAGACGCCGTCGCCCTGCATGATGTTGCCGCGCAATTCCGTCTCGCCCATGCCGATATAAACCACGTCGGGATTGGATTCCGAGACGGCGACGGCGCCCACCGAGGAGCTATGGATCTGGCCGTCGGTAACCGGCCGCCAGGTGGTGCCGCCGTCGGTGGTTTTCCAAAGTCCGCCTCCGGTCGCTCCGAAGTAATATTCGTTGAGGCGCGAGGAACTGCCGGCGCAGGTGATGGAGCGCCCTCCTCGGAGCGGGCCGATGCTGCGCCATTGCAGCGCGCCGAAAACCGAGGCTTCGTAGGTAGCGGCGGTCAGAGCCGCGGCGGCGAAGGCAAAATACGCAATCGATAATTTCCGCATGGAGAGGCATTATATCGAAAGGGGGCTTTGTCATGCGACGAATAGTGGCCACTCCGCGGCACGATTGGCAGCAGCGGGTGGAAGACCTGGGCCTCGCCTGGCACTCGAGCGAACGGCCGTACTGGAATGAGTCGGCCTTTTATCAATTCACGGCGAAGGAAATCGCCGAACTGGAGGCCGCCACCAACGAATTGGAAGCCATGACTCTGCGGGCGGCCGGCCACATCATCGAGAACCGGCTCTACACGAGCCTGAAGATACCGCCCATCGCCATTCCGCTGATCGAACGGTCGTGGGCGGCCGAACCGCCGTCGTTCTATGGCCGTTTCGACCTCGCCTACGACGGCACACGCCCGCCAAAACTGCTGGAATACAACGCCGACACGCCGACCTCGCTGCTGGAAGCGGCGGTGGTACAGTGGCATTGGCTGGAGGAGACCGCGCCGCGGAGCGATCAGTTCAACTCCCTGCACGATAAACTGATCGCGCAGTGGAAATACCTCGCGCCGTGCTTTCCCGATGGCAGAATCGACTTCTGCTCCATCGACGATCTCGAGGACGGCATCACCGTCACCTATCTTGCAGACACGGCGCGGCAGGCGGGGCTCATGACGTCGTGTTTTCCAATCGAGGAAGTCGGATGGGACGGCAGCACGTTCGTGGGACCGGACGAACGCTCGCTGGGAGCCGTCTTCAAGTTGTACCCATGGGAGTGGATGGTGCGGGAGGAATTCGCCGAGCACCTTGCGAGCGTGCCCACCTTGTGGATCGAGCCGCCATGGAAGATGCTGCTCTCGAATAAGGGCATCCTGCCGGTGCTGTGGGAACTCTATCCCGGGCATCCCAACCTGCTCGAGGCGCACTTCGATGGCCCGGGCGCGATGGAGGGGTGGGTGCGCAAACCGCTGCTCGGCCGCGAAGGCGCGAACATTACCATGCACCGCGCGGAGGGCGATCTGGAAACCGATGGCGATTACGGCGAAGAGGGTTTCGTCTTTCAGGATCTCGCACGCATTGCAGGTTTCGGTGGTAAATTCCCGGTTGTGGGCAGTTGGGTGATCGGCCACGAGCCGGGGAATGTCGCGGCTGGCATCGGCATTCGTGAATCGGATACGCCGATTACCGATAATTTCAGCCAGTTCGTGCCGCACTTATTCGATTGAGCCGATTGACTCCAGAAGTCGTTCGAGCCGGGCGAGTTCCGCCCGCAGATTGCGCCGATAACGCGCAAGAAAGATCAGGAACACCGGAGTCGCGACCGTGTAGACGATCGCCGGCCACGCCACACGGCGGGCGGGATCGCGATAGAGAAAAGTGAGGCAGAAGGCCATCTCAGCAAAATAGAGCACCACGCCGAAGCGCGCGTTGGCCAGTTTTCCACGACAGCGGCGAATCGAGAGATTGATGAAATCCGCGGTAGTCATCGCCGCGGGCGCCCAGGTGCCGCGTCGCATAACGATGCCGGCGGTCCACGCGGCGGCCAGGAAGATCCACACCGCGACGGCCAATACCAGCATTTCGGCGCGCGGCCGGAGCACCGCCCACAGGATCGACCCGCCGCCCATGGTCACCGTGACGAGCAGTTCGGAAGCCAGCAGCAGTCGCATGGTTCGCGTTTCGCGAGCCACTTTGCGGCGCAGATCGGCGGGCACGTCCGCCTCGGCCTGCCACTCGGCGCGCCAGCGTTCCAACTCCAGATCGGGCTTCATCGTTTCACCTCCATTGCCTGGCGCAGCATCTGGCGTGCGCGAGTTAAACGCGCGCCCACGTTGTTTTCCGAGATGCCCAGCACCTGTGCGATCTCGCCGTAGTCCATGCCTTCGAGCATGAGGGTCACCACCTGGCGATAGAGCAGCGGGAGCGTGTGGACGGCGCGGCGCAGGCGCTCGCCCTGCTGCTCCCGCGCGAGCCCGGCTTCGGGATTCGGACGCGTATCGGGGATATCGATCGCGTCGGCGGTGGCCGGTGGGCGGCGGCGGGTGATGTGCGTCACGGCGCGATTGTGCGCGATGCGGAAAATAAAAGTGCGCTCCGAGCATTCGGCGCGGAAGTGCGGAAGACCGCGCCAGATCGATAGCGCGATCTCCTGCACCAGGTCGTCGCGATCGGCGGCGGTCGAGGTATAGCTGGCGGCGAGGCGCGTGAGGGCGGGACCGTTTTCGGCCAGCAACCGATCGAAAGTCCGCTCGAGCTCCGCCCGTTCCGCCGCTGCCAAGTCGCTCTCCTGAAGCGTGCGCTCAGCCGCCGTAGACCACATCGTCCTGCTCCAGGCGACGGGCGGCGGCAGCGAGCGCCATGCCGGCCACGATTGCGGTGGCGAAGCCAATCGCCACCAGCGCGAGCGGGTCGGGCGGCGCGCCGCGCATGCCGGCCTCCAGCAGCAATTGATGTCCGGCCACCGGCACGAACTTCCACCATCCATGGCCGGCCACGGGAGAGAATACCATAAACATCCCGAGCATCATCGGCACGAAGACCAGCATCGAGAGGTACGTGTGCGCTTCTTTGACGCCGCGGCAGAGCGTCGAAATCCAGATTTCGAGCGCGGCGGCCAGCAGGCAGAGAGGGAACAGCGCGAGGGCGAGCGCCGGCGGTGGCAAGCGGTGAAAGAGAAGCGCGAACCCGGCCAGGTTGAGTGCCAGCCCCGCGGCGCAAAACGCGGCGACGGCGAGCCATTTGCCCAGCAGCAGATCGAGGCGCGTCACAGGATGCAGAAGCAGCGGCACCAGCGAGCGGCGTTCGCGCTCGCCGGCGATCGCGTCCATGGCGACGTTCGTGCCGCCGACAAATGCGGAAACCAGAGTGAAGACGGACATCATGGCGATGAGCACGCGGTCGGCATCGTGAATGGCAAATGAGACCATGGCGACGACGCCCGGTCCCATCAGCGAATACATCGCGGCGGAGACGATGGCGCGGCGGTCGCGCCATCCATCGATCAGTTCCTTCGCCGCGACGGTGAGGATGGGGCTCCTCATGCGGCCACCCCCTCGGCACTGGTAAAGGCGACAAACGCGTCTTCCAGGCTCGCAACGCCGGCCCGCTCGCACAGTTCGGCCGCCGAGCCTTCGGCCACCGCACGGCCGCCCGCGAGGATTACTACTCGGTCGCACAGCGCCTGCACTTCTTCCAGCACGTGGCTCGAAAAGACAATGCACGCGCCCGCAGCGCGCGTGCGCTGGAGCAGGACGCGCAGTGAGCGGACGGATGGAATGTCGAGCCCGCTGGTGGGCTCGTCGAGAAGGAGATTGTGCGGCGAATGAACCAGGGCGCGGCCGAGCGCGGCCTTCATGCGCTCGCCTTGCGAGAATCCGCCAGTGGGGCGATCGGCGATGGATTGCATGCCGAGGAACGCAATCAGTTCCTCGATGCGCTCGCGCAGGCGGCCGGCGGGAATGGCGTGCAGGCGTCCGGAAAAGGCGAGGATTTCGCGCGGCGTCAATCGCGAGTAGAGGCCGGCGTGATCCAGCATGCCGCCGACGCGCCGCTGGAGGGCAAGCGGGCCAGAGGAGGGCGCGACGCCATCCACGACGACATGGCCGGCGTCTGGTTTCAGGACTCCGCAGACGATGCGGAGGGTTGTGGATTTGCCGGCGCCGTTAGCGCCGAGCAGACCGGTAATAGCGCCATCGGGCGCGCGGAACGAAACGTCCCGAAGCGCGGCGACGGCGCCGAATTGTTTTTGGAGGTTGCGGACTTCGATCATGCTGACCGTATAGTCCGGGGCGGGAAGAATTCCTTACAAGGCGTCGGATTTTTTGCGCCAACGCTTGAGAAGCAGATGCGAATCGGCTGAGGGCAGAGGTGCCATGGGGTTGGGCGGACCACCGAAGCGGTTGGAGATGTCCTTCAGAAATTCCAGCACATCATTCCAGTAGACAATCAGCAGCGCGGCCGCCACCAGCGCGCAGAAGGTATTGGAAAGGGGCATGGCTTCCCCTATTATAGTGGCTGCCGTATACTTGAGTTGTCCGCGCCGCTCTATCCATATGAGAACCGTACTGGCTCGGACGCTCCTGCTGGCGAGCGCCTCCGTCTTCCCGGCGCTGGCCGGCAATCAGATTCTGCTTCGAAATTTCAACGCCGCGGATGGCACCCCTAAAGTGCTTGCCTCCGGGGCGAACGGACTGTTCGTCATTTCTACGCTCGCTTCCGGGAATCAGCAAATTTCGCGCTTGGTGCAGTTGGATCTCACGGGAACGCGGCTGGCCAGCCTGGATATTCCGCAATTGAATGCGCCGACGGCTGCGGCAGTTGACGCGCAAGGCAATGTGATCGTGGTGGGATTGGCACAAACGTTGGCGGGAATTGTCGTGAAGATAGGGCCGCAATTGCAAACCGCGACGACTTTGGCCAGCCTGCCGGCGGGGATCAACGCAGTAGCGCTAGATTCCGCGGGCGACATCTATCTCACGGGCGTCACCAATTCCGACAGTTTCCCGGTGACCACCGGCGCGTATCAGACTGAGGGACCCTTAATCGACAATCTCGGATTTACGGCGGCATACGCTTTTCTCACCGAGCTTTCGCCGGCGGGCGCGGTAGTCTATTCCACTTACTTCGGCAGCAACGTGAGCGACTGCGACGCGGGCAGCTTCTGCATTGGGAAATATGGCCTGACAACCGGGACGGCCATCGCGCTGGATGCTTCGGGCGATGTGACGATTGCCGGCAATACGAACTCATCCGGACTGCCGACGACCACGGGCGTGATGGGTGCAACTTGTACCTGCGGGTGGGACTACTCGTACGGCACGGATATTGATTCCGGATTCGTCGCCAGGTTTCGGCCCAGCGCGGCGCAGCAGCTCGTTTGGTCGACCTATTTGAATGCCACTTACAGCCCGTATGGTGTGGGGGTGGGGGGAATGGCGCTCGATTCCGCGGGCAATGTCATTTTGGGCGGAAGGGCAGCGACTGGCCTACCCACCACCAGCCTAACCTGGGGCGGCACTTATCCAAATGTGGGCGCATTCCTACTGGAGATGAGCAGCAACGGTTCGGCGGTGGTTTGGGGAACCTACCTGATCGGCCAGGATGCCGGCGTGCAGGCAGTGGTGACAGATGCGCAGGGGCGAATCGTGTTCGGCGGGTCTACCGGGACGGCTAGCTTCGTCGGCCGGGTGCCGGATGATGGAATCACTTTGACCGACTTCTACACGGGGCCGGCGGGTGGCACGGCATTGGCGATTACCTCGACCGGCGGATTCGCAAGCATCGTGCCGGCCGGCGCATTGTGGATTGAGACCGCGTCGGCTGGGCCGTCGCTGTTGAATATCGCGAACAGTGCGACCGGCCTGTACGTCAGTTCCGCATATACCACTGAGCTGATCTCGCTTTACGGCGTGGGCATCGGTCCGCAGATACCGCTGACTGGCGTGGTGCAGAACGGGGTTTACACCACGTCGCTGGGCGGATACCAGGTGCTGTTCAACGGTACGGCTGCGCCGCTGCTTTACGCGGGTTCCGGACAGATCAACGCCGTGGTGCCGAGCGGCGCGAGCGCATCGACGCAAATTCAGGTAGTGACGCCATCGGGAACGATTGACGGGCCCGCACTCGGCCCTCCGTCCAACATCAGTCCCGGCATATTCCAGAACGGCCAGACCGGACTAGCTGCCGCGCTGAATCAGGATGGTAGCATCAATTCGGCATCGAATCCCGCGAGCGCCGGAACAATCGTAACGGTGTTCGCCAACGCCAACTCGGGGCAATATTTTCCGGATGGCACGGTAGTTCCGTTAGGCATTTACACCGCCGGAGTCACGGTGTGGGTGGTGGATTCGAATCGCTCGCTCGAAGTGGTGTGGGCCGGGGCCGCGCCGGGAATCGTGAACGGGGTGATGCAGATAAATTTTCTCTTGCCCGAGACCCTGCCGCAAGGGAACACATTCGCGTTCTCGGTGGTGATCGGCGGGGCATCGACAGCGCAAAATTACGTCGCGGTCGCGCAGTGAGCCGCTATTTGGCGGTGCCGTCTCCGTGCACCTGCGTCATCTGCGTCCAGTTGCCCGATAGCACTCCGTTGGGGTTGGCGTTGGGATCGTTGGTCTGATAGTAGTTGCCGAAGCTATCCGTCCACGTCTGGTTGTAAGCGTTGGAAATTTTCACCGTCCCGCCGGGGCCGGTGACTGTTTGGCGGTCAAGCACGTAATCGCACCAATCCTGCGCGATGGCATGGCGGGAATTGGCGGCATCCTGCGCGCGAGCCATCGAGCGCTGGGTGCCTTCCTGCATGGTCGCCAGGAATTCCTGATGCTGTTGGCTGCGGACAGCCTGCGCGCGCTCGAATTCCTGGTGCTGCGCCTTCATGCGGGCGTCGAAGTCGGCATTCATCTTAGCGGAGAAGGCTTTGGCGACTTGCATCTGATAGTCCATGTATTTTGAAACCCACTCGGGGTTGTCGGCGGCGCCCAAATGCTGCGCCTCGCTCAAAGCCAGCAGCGGTTCCAGATGGCCTTTGGGTGCGCGCGCCACGCGCACGCTGGCGCTGCACTGCTCGCTGAATTTACCGGCTTCCGGACCGTAGTTGATGGGGCTGTGCATGCACCTCGTGGAGACCAAAATCTGCTCTTCGATGGTGAACGTGCCATTGCGATATTCGCCAATCGCCGCGGCTAGCTGACCTTTCTGTGTGCCCGGCTCCGACTTGGCGCTTTTCATTCCCGGAAGGGACGCGTTTAGCTGGGCCATCTGTTTGGCGCTGTTGGCCATCGCCTGGTTGGTGGCGTCGAAGTTCTTCTGATAGTTGTCGCGCGTTTGCTGCGCGATCGGAAAATCGCGGACATAGGCCACTTGGGTCATAGCCATGTAGTATTTGAGGAAATCGCCGGCGGTGAGTTCCTGTTGCAGATCGAGGCAATCGGACTGCTGCTTCGGTTTGAATTTGCTGGTGCTCCAACTCCAGTCGAAGCGGGGAAGGCGGCGGATCTCGGTGAGGCCGTCTGGCGAGTACATGCGGAAAACGGGAAACGGGATCTGCGTGCAAGAGGAGCCGGGCACGTAGATGCCGTCGAATTTCCAGTTAGCCGGGACCGTCACATCGTACGCGTTGAGATTCAAGTGGGAGTCGAAAATGTGCTCCTGGCGGGAGCTGTTGGGGAGTGTCGCGGAGGAGGGTGTTGAGGCGGACACGGGCGCGGTTGGAGCGCCAGCGCCGCCTGCGTCGGGAACGGGCGCGGAGACGTTGAGCCGCTCTTTGCGCTCCTGGTATTCGGCGGGAGTGAGCAGGCCGGCATCGCGCGCCTTGTCGAGAGCTGCCAGCGATGCCAGCGCGGCTTTCTTGGCGTCGTATTCGCCCTGCGTGATCACTCCGGCCTTGAGCGCGCTATCGAGCGCCGCGATCTGCTTGGGCTGCTCTCCGTGCCGGCAGGCAGCGCCCGCGAACGCGAGCAGAACAGTGAAGCACGCCGTGAATTTCCCCATGGTCGGTCCCCTCGGATTGAGTGTACCCTAACACTTATGATGGAACCTCGCGAGACAATCCGCCGGTTCGTGGCGGCCATCAACGCTCACGACGTGGAAGCTCTGGGTGGGCTTATGGCTTCCGGCCACGTATTCGTGGATTCCGTCGGCAATCGCGTGCAGGGCGCCGATACCATGCGGGCCGGTTGGCGCGGCTACTTCGCCATGTGCCCGGACTATTGGATTCGCATAGACCAGGCGCTGGCGGAGGGCGATACCGCGATCGCGGTGGGCGAAGCGGGCGGCACCATCGATGGGGTCGCGTGGCGGACGCCGGCGGCATGGAAGGCCGTGGTGCGCGAGGGACTGCTGGAGGAATGGCGCGTGTTCGCGGACAACAAGCCGGTGTACGAGATCCTGGCGCGCCGCCAGTAGCTCAGTTCGCCACCGGTACGCGGTCGGCGCTGTCCACTACCACGCCTTCGACCTGCGCTTTGCGGCTCTCCAGTTTGAGGCCGAGTTGCTGCTGGAGAACGTTTTGCCACAGGTTGAACGACGGGGTGCCGGCCTCGACCTTCATTTCGTAATCGAAGTCGTAAGTTCCGGTGAGTCCGGTCTTATCGAAGACCGGAACGGGCGGTCCGCTGGCGATGGAAGGCCGGGAGGGATCTTCGACCGCCGCTGGGATGGTCAGTTGGATGGAGATGAGGTCGGCCAACTGCCGCAATTCTCCATGGAAATGACGGGAGCCCAGGGGCGCCGGCGTCCCCTCACCGTCCTTCACGGGATGGATTTTCGGGCCGTCGCGATCCACCGCCAGTTCGTAGATCTTGAGTTCGCGCGTTTCGTGGTGCAGCACGAGATGAAATCGGCTGGCAAGCAGCGGTTGGAGCATCCGGCGCAGATCTTCCCGCGAGACGGCACGATCGGCCTTGGCGTCCACATCAAACTCGCTCTCGTCGAGCCATTTCGGGCCGGCGAATACCCGCGGCGGCTCGAGATTGTAGGCTTCTTCGATCAGGCGCTTCAGCGTGACGTTTTTGGCGGTCAAGCTGGACGGTCCGATGGCGATCTGGTTGTTGTAGTCCTTGCCGACGGGATTCGCGCTCGGTTTTACCGACGCGACGTCGAAGGATTGAGCGTGGCTAATGGCGGCAAAAAGAGCGCCGACCGCAAACCGGCTTGTCATAAACTAATAATGTACTAGTCTATTGATACAATCAAGCCCTATTCGAGATTTTTTTCGAACAGCGCCAGAATGCGTTTGTACTCGTCCGCCCAACTGGTGGGCTGGCGGAAGCCGTGGTCCTCGACCGGATATGGCGCGATGCTCCAGTTCTCCTTGCGCAGTTCGATCAGCCGCTCGACCAGGCGCACTGTGTCGACGAACTCCACATTGGTGTCCACCATCCCGTGGCAGATGAGAAGCGCACCTTTTAGACCTTCGGCGAAGTAAATCGGCGACGATTTCCGGTAGGCGTCGGCATCGGTCTGCGGCGTGTTGAGAATCGCGGCGGTATAGCCGTGATTGTAGAGCGCCCAGTCGGAAACCGGCCGCAGCGCCGCGCCGGCGGCGAAGACGTCGGGCTGGGTGAACATCGCCATCAGGGTGATGAATCCGCCGTAGCTGCCGCCGTACAGGCCGATCTTCTTGGGGTCGACGCCCTGCTCGGCGGCCAGATATTTCGCGGCGTCGACGATGTCGTCGAGATCCTTGCCGCCCATATGTTCATAGACGGCGGTCCGCCAGTCGCGGCCGTAGCCCGCGGAGCCGCGGTAATCCACGTCGATCACCGTGAAGCCCCGCTCCATCAGGATGTGGTCGAACATGTATTCGTGATAATACGTGGACCATTTGTGATCCACGTTCTGCAGATATCCCGAGCCGTGCACGAAGATCACGCCCGGTCCTCCTTTCTTCAAGTTGGCGGGCTTGAAGAGACGCGCGGGAACTTTGACGCCGTCGCGCGCGGGCACCATGACGATGGGCACGTCGAGCCACTTGTACTGGAAAAACTCCGGCGCGGGCGAGGTGGTGACCTTGGTTGCCGGCGCGCCGGGCTTGTTCTCGCGCACGAACAGTTCGGTCGGCTTATTGGTGTAGGAAAAGATATCGGCGATGGTGCGCTCATCGGGCGAGAGCGTGGTGACGTGCTTGCCGGGCTCGGTCGTGAGGCGCGTGAGTTCACCGCCATCGGCCGGCATTTCGTAGAGGTACTGATCGAAAGGGCCTTCCTTTGAGGCCGTCAGGTAGAATTTCGACTTATCGCGCGATTGGCGTACATTGAGCACTTCCCACTTCCCGGACGTGAGGGCGCGCGCCTCGCCGCCGTCGAATGGTACGGCATACAAATGCGAGTAGCCGGTGCGCTCCGACTGGAAATAGATCTCGCGATCGTTCTTCATCCAGCCGAGAGTGTTGGCGCCGGGACCGCCGATCCAGGCGTCTTCGTGATCGTGGACCAACTCCCGCGTCTTGCCGGTGGCGGGGTCGAGCGCGAAGATCCAGCGGTCCTTGAAATCGGCGGAGCGGCCGGCGAGCACTGCTTTCGTGCCGTCATCCGACCAGACCGGCATGCCGAGCTGGACGTCGCGATCCTGCGAAGCCGCCGCGCGGCCCCCATCGGACGCGTTCGCACCGGGCGCTTTCCGCTGGCCGTGATCTATCCACGTGACATCGCCGTTCGCGGTGCTGAGGATGGCGATGCGAGTGGTCCCCTGCAGATCGCCCACGTTGGAGCGGCCGTTGATGTCCTCCACGTATCCCGTATCGGAGATGAAATTCGGCACGACGGTCGGCTTGGCGGCGCCGGGCTCGACGACAGCGGCAAAAACGTACTTCTCGTCGGGCGAGAGTTGCAGATCGCGCACGGTCTGGGTTCCGGTAAGGTCGAAAGGCTTGCGCTGGCCAGGCTCGGCTTTGCGTTTGGCTTCGGCTTCATCGTGTGCGGCAATGCGCTCGCGCACCACCTCGATCAGTTCCTTCTGTTCTTTCTTGAGGAGTTCCTGGCTGGCGGAAGTGGGCTGTTCGGCGCCGCCACGCCCACCCTGTCCACGGCCGCCTGATTGACCCTGTCCCTGACCGCGTCCTCCGCCGCGTCCGGCGGTACCGGGCGCCGGCGTATTGGCAGCAGCCGGCGGGTGAATATCGCTCATCTCCACGAGCATTCCCGAATCGAGCGACATGACATAGACGTTGCCGCCGCGCGTGAACCAGATGCGCTTCCCGTCAGGCAGAAAATGCGGGTTGGCTTCGACGTCCGATGTCTTCGTGAGCTGCTGGATTTTGCCGCTCGTGTTGTCGATAACGAACAGGTCGTCCGACTTGGCGTACACCGTGAAACGCTTGTCTTTGCTGGTGTCGCCCACGGCCGCGGGCAGTGCTCGCGCTTCCGCATCGCTCAGTTTGCGCGGTCCCGAACCGTCGCGGTTGGCGGCGTACGTATCCATCGGCGCGTCTTCTTTATCGGTGTGCTGCTTCCACTGAAAATAGATGCGCTCGCCATCGTACGACCACTGGGGCTGCGCCGGTTCGTACCCCACCAGCGCCGGGCCGCGCATGATGTTGTCAATGGTGAGGGCGAATTGCCCCGGGGTTTGCGCCTGCGCCAGAAAAAGGGCCAAGCCGAAAGGAAAAATGAGAGGGCGGGTCAAGCAAGTAATAATATCGCAATGGAATGGAGTATCGTATTGGCATGGCTCTATCCGCACGCAATCAGCTTCGCGGCCGGGTGAAAGAAGTGAATCTCGGCGGCGTGATGGGTCACATTGTGGTCCAAGTGGGTGAAAACGAAATCGAAAGCGTCATCACCAGGCGCAGCGTGGAAGAGATGAATTTGCAGGTCGGCGATGAAGTCGCCGTGGTCATCAAGTCCACCGAAGTGATGATTCAAAAATAGGCGTTGGGCCGTTCCCCGGCCCTCACCGAACCGGTAAGCGCTGGCTGAGTTCGCCGGCCCAATTGAGGACTACCTTCAACTCCGCCGTTGGCTGTGCCGGCTGAGTGTCGCGGATGAGGATGAAGCCTTTGCCATCGCGTGTAACGGCATAATCGTGGCCACCCTGGAAGAACGGCCCCTCGAACAACAGGTGGGGAGTTCCGGCGTGAACCTCGGGGGACGTTTCGATGGATACGGCCATCACCCCCACGTGTTTGGCGAACGGCCGCGGCGCGTCGGGATTGGGAGTGGTGAGGTAATACAATTCCTTGCCATCCGGCGACCACTGCGGATGAACTCCACCTCCGCTCGAGATCTTCACCGTGGACATCTGCAGCGGATACGTCTGAACATAGACCTCCTGCTGACCCGATTCATCGGAATTGAACGCCAACCATTTGCCGTCGGGCGAAAATTGCGTCCATGTCCGGTCGAAGTCGCGGGGTGTCAGTGTGCGGTACAGTTTGGACCCCTCGATCATCACCAGTTCGGTAGCCATTCTTCCGTTTCGCTCATTCTCTTCAAACAGCAGTGCCCGGCCATCCGACGAAGTGAACCACGGCTGAATAGGGGTTTCCGAAACCCGTAAAGTTTGTTCCGCGCCGCTGCCGTCCACGGGCTTCTCAAATATCACGAACTCGGCGTCTTCCTTACCGGTGTACCCTGCGTAGATCAGGCGCTTGCCGTCGGGAGTCCAAACCGGACTTCGGTGCTCCCCGCCGGAGGTAAACTGCTTCTCGGTTCCCGAAGCGATATCGTGCATCCAGATTTCGGTGCTCTTGTCGGAAGCGGTAACGGCAATCTGCCGGCCATCCGGCGAGAGCGCCAGGTCCTCATAGGATTTCGCCGGTCCGAGAACGCGCGCGGCGCCGGTGCGGTCGACCGATACCAGTTCCCGTTGGACGGCCGCGGCGCTGCCAGTAGCATAGATCAGAGAGCCCGCGGCGGAAACGGCGTATTGGCCAGATCCGACCGCCGGGCTTTCCGTAACTCCCTCGATCATGGCGGCGGGTTCGCCCTTCACCTGCAAACTGACCGGGTCGAACGGGACCACCATCAGCTTGCCGCCGCGGAGAAATGCCAGGTGACCGCTCGAGACGTAGTGAGCGTCGGTGCCCGGTTTGAGAAGGGTCTTGCGCTCAGCAGTCCGCACCGAAATAACATCGATCTCCCCATCCTCGAAGTTGTGTCCGGCTCGCGATGCCGTGAAGAGCAGCCATTTGCCGCCGGGCAAAAGTTCCGGATAGCGATGATCGCGCTCCCCATGGTCGTCATCGATCATGCTCTGTCCCAACGGAATGCCGCCCGTCACCGGGATCTTCACCAACCCGAGCGGCGACTCGGTGCCCATATAGATCCAGCCGTCGTTGCCCCAATATGCCCCGTAAACCTCAAACGCAATCCTGGAGAGAGCAACAGGCTGGCCGCCAGCGACCGGAATCTTGACAACTTTATGGCCGACCACCGCGCCCAGCCACCGGCTATCCGGCGAGAAAAAGGGCGTATGCGCATCGCCGGTTCCGGGCAAAGGCTTGCCGTAAAACTCGCTGATGCTGCGAAGATAAAGTTGCGTGACCCCGTCGTGCGTAGCCACGTAGGCGATGTGCTCGCCGTCGGGCGAGACCGCGACGCTCGGGAAAGAGCCCGCCATCCCCCCGAAACTATCTCCGGAAGGGAGCGTAGCGGCGAATCGCATGGTCCGGACTGGCGCTGCCGGAGTGTGGCCGGACAACCAGAGAGAACCTCCGATCACCAAGCCTGCGACGAGGATCGCTGAACCGATCCGACTACCTGACTCGATTGCCATAGGAGCGAATTTAGCACGAAAACGCCTGCTTCGTGTCCCATGCTCAGGGGTTTACCCGCCACTTTCAACTGCCCGGATTTTCGGTTGTTTTGGACCGGAAGTCATGGTATAAGATAGGGCTAGCCCAAGGAAAGTTTAATACGAGTCTGCTTTTTTTCGGCGATGGAGGCACCCGGATGAAGAGAATTCTGATTGGCGCGCTCAGCGTGGTTTTGCTCAGCGTCGGCTTAAACACGCCAGCTTCGGCGGCGACAGAGGCGCAGAAATCGAGCGCCGTCCTGAACGGGTTGGCCCATTTGGACAACGTTCAGTGCAAAACTGCGGGAAGCTTAATGGGTTCCTGGTCGTACAATGGCCCATGCAGCGGTTCTTACACCGATGCCATGACCGGTATTGCCCTGTTTGCATTTTTGAGTGTGAAATCCTCTTGGCCGACGAATCTGGCCACCCAGTATGCCACCGACGTCACCAATGGCGTGAATTATCTTGTGCAGAATGCCAGCACGCAAACGGTCACCACCAACAATGCGGGACAAAACATCTGCCCCGGCGGGTCGGGAAGCTGTACGGCCATCTATTGGAATATCAGCGGCAACGAGACTTACGCCACTGGTTTCGTGGCGACGGCCATCGATACCTATGGTTTGGCGCAAGGTATTGGTAACGTAGCCACCACCACCGGTCCGCTCGCGGGGCTTACCTGGACACAAATCGCACAAGGCATTACCAACGCCTATGCGGCGGCGCAAGGCACCTCCGGGTTTCAAACGGGCGGATGGCGGTATGACATACCGAGCGATAACGATGCCGATATGTCCACCACGCAATGGGGCGCTCTGGCTTCCGGTTATGACGAAAGCGTCGGCGCCACGACCCCGGCATTCGTCAAAACGCTGCTGCAGACCTACCTTACATTCGAGTCCGCTAACGGTCCCGCATGCTACCAGGGCAGCGGCAATAGTTGCGGCACCGGCCCGTCAAATTCGGAAAACGGCGCCTTCCTGGTATCGAGTACGTATTCCGGCTTTGCGAACACCGCCAACGCGATGAACTTCCTGAATGCAAACTGGAAGACCGCGCCCTCGGGTACCTGGTACGGCAATTTCGGCCACACGTATGCCATGTGGTCGTCCTACAAAGGCCTCGAGGCGACGATCGGCCTCAAAGACACCACCCACATCACGAACCTGATGACGGACTGCGGCAAGTCCAACAACAATTTGCCTGCGAGCGGCGTTTGCAATTGGTGGGAAGACTACAATGAGTGGCTGATCAATGTGACGCCTCGTTCGACCGATGGCGCCACCCCAGGAAACCTTTACTGGCCGGGCGACCTGTCCGAGCAGGGTTGGCAGGATCCCATGTCGACCGCTGTCTTCACCGCCATCATCGGAGCCGCGGCATTGCCAAGTACCATCACCCAGACGCCGCCGACCGCCGTTCCCGCAATCGGCCGGTGGGGACTGGTGGCGTTGGGAATCCTGCTGGTGACCTTCGCGGCGATGAAGCTGAGAAAGCCGCAGACCACCTAACGCACCGGAATCGATGTTCTCCGAGGGCGCGATCATCTCGCGCCCTCGAAATGTTTTCAAGCAGTTACCTCAGGCCCATTGGATTGTCCGCGTGAAGATCTTTTTCATGACCAGCATTACCCGTTTTCTGCCCTTCCTTTTTTGCCTCGCGCCGTTGTCCGCTCAGGTCACCACCAGCGCGCTCTCGGGGTTCGTTCTCGATCCGTCGCAAAAGCCCATCCCGAACGCCAAGGTGACGATCACCAATCCCCATCGTTCGCTCACCCGCACGGCGTTCGCGGATATCTCCGGCTTCTATCGCTTCCTCGACCTCGAACCGGCCAGCTATGATGTCACCGCTTCGGCCGATCGCTTCGCGTCTCAGAGCGTTACCGCCGTCGCCATCGCCGTGGACACTCCCGCGCGGATCGATTTCGATCTACCAATCGAGGGCGCTCATCAAGCGGTGGAAGTGAAAGCAGCGGTGAGCGGAGTACAAACCGAGTCGTCGGACCTCAGCCTGGTGATGGATCAGCACAACATCGAACAGTTGCCCCTGAACGAGCGCGACTTTTTGCAGCTTGCGTACCTGGCGCCCGGCGTCACCACGCCCGTCGAGGGCTCGCAGCTTTCCACCCGCGGGGAGTTCGCCATCCACGTCAACGGCGGCCGCGAGGAGTTCAACAACTACATGCTCGACGGCGTGGACAACAACGATCAGAACGTCAACCGTTACGTGCTTGAGCCGCCGGTTGACGCCATCCAGGAGTTCAAGCTTTCCATCAACAGTTACAGCGCCGAGTACGGGCGCAACGCCGGCGGGCAGGTCAACATCATCACCCGCAGCGGCGGCAACGATCTGCACGGATTTGCCTACGAATACCTCCGCAACCGGGACGTGGACGCGCGCAACTTCTTCGATCCGAGCCAGAAGGCGGAATACGTCCGCAACCAATTCGGGGGCGGCATTGGCGGGCCCATCCGCAGGGACAAGATTTTCTTCTTTGCCAACATCGACAGCCTGCGCGAACAGCAGGGCCTGACGCAGATCGGCAGCGTCCCCACCGCCGCGCTGCGCACCGGCAACCTGTCGAGCCTGGGCACGCCGATCGTCGATCCGTTTTCGGGAGCGCCGTTTCCGGGCGGAATCATTCCCGCCAATCGCATCGATCCGCTGGCGGCGAAGATTCTGGAGCTCTATCCGGCGGCGAATCTTCCCGGCGAATCGGGGAATTACCTTTCCCAACCCGTGCAGCCGCAGAATAATATTCAATTCAACGCCAGAGGCGATTACCTGCTTTCCGCGGTGGACCGGATTACTTTGCGCTATAGTTACGGCCGGAACTCGCTCACCGAACCATTTGCCGAGGATTCCACCGAAATTCCCGGCTATGGCGACTTCCTGACGGATACCGGCCACAATGCGATGATCCACTACGTCCGCACGCTGAGCCCGGCAACCATTAATTCCTTCACGCTCGGACTGAACCGCGCCACGCGCTTGCTCCTGCCGGAGAACCACACCGTCAACGTCAACCAGCTCTGGGGAGTGAATTACCTTCCCACCGATCCTTTGGATTACGGATACCCGGCCGTGACCGTGGCCGGTTATTCGCACGTGGGCGATGTGGAACAGATCCCGCTGGGCCGCGATTCCACCACCTATCAGGCCAGCGACGCCGTTTCACTGATCCGCGGCGCGCACACCATCCAGTTCGGCGGCGACTATCGCCGGCTCGATATCAACAGCTTTCTTAATCTGTACTCGCGCGGCAGCATGAGTTTCTCCGGCGCGATTTCGGGAACCGGAATCGGCGATCTGCTGCTTGGCTATCCCACCCTCGATATCCAGGCCCAGAACGACAATCCGCAGGCCCAGCGCACGTCGTCCTACGATGCGTTCGTGCAGGATTCCTGGAAGGTACGGCCCAACCTCACCTTGAATTTCGGCTTGCGCTACGAATTCAACACTCCCGTGGTGGACGCGCACAATGGCATGGCCGCATTCAATGTGCAGACCGGCGTGCTGGCGCAAGTGGGCACCGATGGCATCTCGCGTTCCGGCTATTACCCCGATTGGGACAACGTGGCTCCCCGCTTCGGCGTGGCCTGGTCGCCGGCTTCCGGGTTTGTAGTGCGCGGCGGATACGGCGTTTTCTACGATGCCGGAATCACGGTCGCCAACTCCGCGCTCTATTTCAATCCGCCGTATTTCGTCCTGCGCGTGTTCTTCCCATCGGATTCGGGTCTGCTGACCCTCGGCAATCCCTTCGCGCTCAGCAACGGGTATGTGCCGCCGCCGGGATTGAACACTCTCAGCCCCAATCTCGGCACCTCGTATCTGCAGAGCTGGAATCTGAATCTCCAGAAAGAAGTGCATTCGGTGGGGACGTTCACCGTGGCGTACGCCGGCTCGAAGGGCACGCACCTTCTGCGCTCGCGCGATCTCAACCAGCCCGCGCCGGGTCCTGGCGATCTTTCCACGCGCGAACCTTATCCGCAATATAGCAACATCTTCTTCACCGAAACCGCCGCCGACTCCGAATATCAATCCTTCCAGGCATCGTTCAATCGCAGCCTGACCCGCGGGCTGTCGATGATCGTCGCCTATACGTTCTCTAAATCGATGGACGATACGTCCGCGTACCTGGGCGACACGGCGGACGCCAATTTCCCCCAGAACAGCCACGATTATCACGCCGAGCACGCGCTTTCGAGCTTCAACACGCCCAACCGCTTCGTGATGGCCTACGTGTATCAACTGCCCGGGCGGAGTTTGTGGACGCGGAATACGTCGTTCCGCGGCATTATTACGGCCCAGTCCGGCCAGCCCGCCACCCCGATTCTGCAATTCGACAACAGCAATACCGGCAATACCGGCCCCCCGGTGGGGAACGACCGGCCGAACGTGGTGGGCAACCCGCATCTCGCCAACCCTTCGCCTTCCGAGTGGTTCAATACCGCGGCCTTTGCCGTCCCGCCGGAATATACATTCGGCAACGCCGGGCGGAATATCATCATTGGGCCGGGGCTATTTACGGCGGACATTTCGCTTCTGCGCGAGATCCGCATGGGCGAGCACAAGAGCTTGTCGCTCGAGGGCCAAGCGTTCAATACGTTGAATCGCGCGAATTTCAATCTGCCCGAATTGTACGCCGACAGTCCGGGCACGTTCGGAAGAATCTTCTCCGCGCAGGCTCCCCGGCAAATTCAATTCGCGGCGCGATTCCGGTTTTAGAGAAGCTCGCGAAATCAAAATTTCACGCAGAGGCGCAGGGATCGCAGAGCGAATCGGCGCTCCACGGGCTGAGCAGGTTTTTTCTCTGCGTCCTCTGCGGCTTTGCGTGAAAAGCTTTTGTTTTGCCTTTCCCGCGAACCATATCGCAAATCCGGTGATTAAACAATTGGAGCTCCATAATGGCAGCCATAAGATAGCGTTATAGAATGACGAACCTGAATCTTCGCCACCTCGAGGCCTTCGCCGCCATCGCCAAAGCCGGGAACTTCACCCGCGCGGCGCGCGTACTGCACGTCTCGCAGCCTGCATTAACGGTCCAAATCCGCGAGCTCGAGCACACCCTGGGAGTCCGCCTGCTCGACCGCAACACGCGGACCGTGAAGCTCACGCGCATGGGAGGGCAGCTTTCGCCGGTGGTGGATCGAATCTTGCGCGAGATCGAAGGCGTGGTGCATCACGCGCACGAGATGGCCGCGGGCATTCGCGGAACCGTGAGCGTGGCGGCGATTCCCTCGGTTTGCGCCATGATTCTACCCAAAATCGTCGCCGCGTTCCGCCAGCAGAATCCCGGGATCACTGTGGCGCTGAAGGACGTCACTTCGCAGAGAGTGTTGGCGATGGTAAAAAACGAGGAGGTCGATTTCGGTATCGGCAGCTTCGCCGAGGGCGACTCCTCCATCGATGTCGTGCCGCTTTTCACCGATCACATGCGCGCGGTGATGCCGCAAGCCTCGCCGCTGGCGCGCAAGCGATCGCTGCGCCTCAAGGATCTGATCAACTTTCCGTTGATCCTCATGGATCCACAGACCAGCGTGCGCATGCTGGCGGACCGGGCGTTCGAATCCATCGGCCATTTCCCCGCGCCGGCGTACGAGGTCACCTATATGTCGTCGGCGGTAGGTATGGTGCGGGCGGGATTGGGCATCGCATTTCTGCCTTCGGCGGCCCTGGAAATGTCGGAACTGAGAGGCTTGGTATCGCGGCCCGTGAATCATCCCGGGCTCACGCGCAGGATCGTGGCAGTGCGGCGGGCCGGACGCCAACTGTCGCCTCCGCCGATGAAGTTCCTGAACGCGCTGGTCGCAGGTTGCACGAGCTACTGAGCGGCGGCCGCGCGGGAACCGTCCCACTCCGCGAACGTACCGCCTTCGCCCGCCAGGCGAGCCAGCAGCGGCGCGGGAGCCCAGAGTTGCCCGTGCCTTCGATGGAGTTCTTCCACCCGCCGGTATACCTCGGCGAGCCCCACAGTATCGGCGTACCACATCGGGCCTCCGCGATAAATCGGAAAGCCGTATCCCGTCAGGTAGATCGTATCGATATCGGAGGCGCGCAGCGCATAGCCTTCTTCCAGTATGCGTGCGCCCTCGTTCACCAGCGCGTAAATGCACCGCTCCACGATTTCGGTAGCGTCGATGGCGCGCCGCTCAATTCCCGCCGCGCGCGCGGTGGATTCGATCAGCGCTTCCACTTCCGCGTCGGGCGAAGGCTTGCGATTGGCGTCGTAGCCGAACCAGCCCGCGCCGGTCTTCTGGCCGTAGCGGCCCATCTCGTAAAGTCTGTCCATCACCAGCGGCGCGCGCGCACCCGGATTCTGGAACGCCCGGTTCTGCTGCTTGATGCGCCAGCCGACGTCGATGCCCGCCATATCGTCCACAGCGAATACGCCCATCGCCATGCCCCAGTCGTAGAGCGCGCGGTCCACGGCCCACGGCGTGGCGCCCTCTTCCACCAGGAATTGAGCCTCGCGCATGTACGGCATGAGCATGCGATTGCCCACGAACCCCGGGCAATTGCCCACTACCACCCCGACCTTCTTCAATTTCTTAGCAATCGCCAGCGCGGCGGCCAAAACGTCCGGCGCCGTGACTTTCCCGCGCACGATTTCGAGCAGGCGCATGACGTTCGCGGGGCTGAAGAAGTGCAGACCCAGAACGCGATGCGCGCGCCTGGTCTGCGCGGCCAGCAGGTCGATATCGAGCGAGGACGTATTGCTCGCCAGCACACACGATGGCTTGGCCAGTCGATCGATTTCCGTGAAAATCGACTTTTTGAGCGCCAGATCCTCGAATACCGCCTCGATGATCAAATCCGCCGATTCGAGTCTGTCCCAATCGACCTGCGGGCGAATGAGGCCGATGCGCTGCTCCATCACGCCGGATGAAAAACGGCCTTTTTTTACGGAATTCTCGTAGTTTTTGCGGATGTTGGCCATGCCGCGGTCGAGCGCCGCCTGGTCCGCGTCGAGCAGGCGAACCGGAATACCGGCATTGGCGAACGCCATCGCGATTCCCGAGCCCATGGTACCCGCCCCGATGATGCCGGCTTCGACGATCGCCGGAATTTCCCCGCCCTTTTCGATGCCCGGCACTTTCGCCACTTCGCGCTCGGCCAGAAACGCGTGAATCATCGCCTGCGATTGCGGCCCCTCCACGCACTCGCGGAACAGCGCGCGCTCCAGGCGGGATGCCTCGGCGAAATCGAGCATGGTGGCCGCTTCGAGTGCGTCCAGGGCCTTCAGCGGCGCAATCTGATTGCGGCGGATTTTGGCGGCTTGTTCGCGCCCGGCCGCAAAAAGTTCGGCATTCGATTCAGGAGAACCCAATTTGCCCTGCCGCTCGCTGGCTTTCGGCCACGGCCCACCGCGATCGGCCATCTCGAGCGCGAACGCCACTGCGCCGGCCAGCAAATCGCCCTCGATAATGCGATCGACGATGCCCGCCGCGAGCGCATCCGGCGCCTTCACAAGCGCTCCCGTGATGCACATCTCGATGGCGCGCGCCACCCCCGCGAGCCGCGGCAGCCGCTGCGTGCCTTCGGCGCCGGGAATGATACCGAGATTCACCTCGGGCTGACCAACCTGCGCATCCGGGGTGGCCACGCGATAGTGGCAGGCCAAGGCGATCTCCAGCCCGCCGCCGAGTGCGTTGCCGTGAATCGCTGCCACCACCGGCTTCGGCAGGTTCTCGGCCTTCTTCAACAGCAAGTGGATGTTCGGCGCGCCTCCCGGTTTGCCGATGCGCGTGATATCGGCGCCCGCGATAAACGTCCGGCCGGCGCCGATCATCACCACGGCGCGAACCGCCGTGTCGGCGGCGGCGGCGTCCAATGCAGCTGCAATCTCTTCCGGCACTCCCGGCCCTACGGCGTTCACCGGCGGATTATCGATGTTGACAATGCCCACGCCATCGCGCGTGGAGTATTTAATGAGTTCGCTCACACCAGCCCCCCGAAGAATTGTACGGCGTTTTCCTTGAGAATGAGCGGCCGTACTTCCGGCCGGATGTCGATTTTGGCGAAATCGGCCATCCACCGGTCCGGCGTGATCAGCGGGTAGTCCGACCCGAACAGCATTTTATGCTTCAGCAGCGTGTTGGCGTACTGAATGAGGATGGGCGGAAAATATTTCGGCGACCAGCCGGAGAGATCGATGTACACCGTGGGCTTGTGCAGGCACACCGAAATCGCTTCCTCCTGCCACGGAAACGAGGGGTGCGCGAGGATGATTTTCAGCTCGGGAAAATCCACCGCGACATCGTCGATGGGCATCGGGTTGCCGTACTTCAAGCGCACGCCGCCGCCGCCCGGCATCCCCGCGCCGATGCCGCTGTGGCCGGTGTGGAAGAGCACCGGCAGTTTCGCCTCGGCGAAGACCTCATAAAGTGGATAGGCGATGCGATCATTGGGAAAAAACTGCTGGAGCGGAGGGTGCAGCTTGAGCCCGCGAATTCCGCCCGCTGTCACCAGGCGCTTCGCCTCTTCCACCGCCGCCGCGCCGCGCGTGGGATCGATGCTGGCGAACGCAATCATGATATCGGCATGGGCGGCCGCGAACTCCGCCACGCGTTCGTTCGAAATCTGCGGTTTGCCGGTGAGCCTCTCCGCCACCGGAAACACCACGCAACCGATCTTGCGCGACCGGTAGTATTCGGCCAGCCCGTTCCAATCGCGCGCCGCGCCGCTATCGCCGAAATATTCCCTGGCGGCGCGGTCGGCAGCCCCGCTGCCGTCTTCGGGCTCGAGATGCACGTGCGTGTCGATAGCGATCAACTCGGAGGTGTGCATGCAGAAATGGTCGAGTCATTGTATCATGTGCGGATAAGCGCTCAGATTTTCGCGGGACTGCATGCATAACTCGAACTCTTCGGCACGCTCGCTCGATATCGCCACGTGGACCGTGTCGCTCGATCGCACCGCCGATGGGTGCTGCTACGTGCGCCCGCAAGCCCCGCTCGGAAGTTACCCGGCGACCCTCACCGAACGCATCGATTATTGGGCCGCGCGCGCGCCGGAGCGCATCTTCCTCGCCCAACGCAACGGCGCGGAAACCTGGCGCACGCTCACCTACGCCGAATTCCGCGAGCGCGCGCGCAGTGTGGCGCAGTGGATGCTCGATCGCAAGCTACCGCCCGGCCGGCCGATCGCGATCCTCTCCGGAAACGATATCGAGCACGCGCTCGTGGCGGCGGCGGCGATGTACTGCGGAATTCCGTACGCGCCAGTTTCGCCCGCGTACTCGCTGGTGTCTTCGGATCTCAATCGTCTGCGGCATGTTTTTCGTGTACTCGCGCCATCGCTGGTATTCGCGGCGGATGGCGCGGCGTTCGTGTACGCGATTGCCGCTGCAGTGCCCACGGAGACTGCGCTGGTGGTTGGCCGGAACGCGCCCTTAGGGCGCGGAGCCACGCTATTCGCGGAACTCGCCGCGACACCGGCGACCGCGGCCGTGGATGACGCGCAGTCCGCCACCGGTCCCGACACCGTAGCCAAGATTCTCTTCACGTCGGGCTCCACCGGCGTTCCGAAAGGCGTGATCACCACGCACCGCATGCTCGCCAGCAATCAGCAGATGCTGCGCGAGGTGTTCCGCTTCTTCGCCGGCGAGCCGCCGGTGATCTGCGACTGGCTTCCGTGGCACCATACGTTCGGGGGCAGCCACAATGTCGGGCTGGTGCTGTATAACGGCGGAACGCTCTACATCGATCGCGGCAAACCCATGCCCGGCGCGTTCGACGAGAGCCTGCGCAACCTGCGCGCCATCGCGCCCACGCTCTACTTCAATGTGCCGAAAGGGTACGAACTGCTCGTCGAGCATCTCGCCGCGGATGGCGCATTTCGCGAGCATTTCTTTTCGCGCCTTCGCATGGCGTTTTACGCGGCGGCGGGATTGCCGCAATCCGTGTGGGACGAATTCGACCGCCTGGCCATCGCAACCACCGGCGCGCGCGTTCCCATGCTCACCGGGCTCGGCGCCACCGAAACCGCGCCCTTCGCGCTGTGCGCCGGCCAATCGAACCGCCGCGCGGGCGTGGTCGGACTGCCCGTGCCGGGCGTGGAGCTGAAACTGGCGCCGGTGAATCATAAACTCGAGGCGCGCGTGCGCGGTCCCAATGTGACCCCCGGATTTTGGGGCGAGCCGGCACTCACGCGCGCGGCATTCGACGAGGAAGGCTATTACCGCATGGGCGACGCTCTGGCCTTCCTCGATCCCGATAATCCCGCCGCTGGATTCCTGTTCGACGGGAGGATCGCGGAAGATTTCAAACTATCGACGGGAACATGGGTGAGCGTCGGTCCGTTGCGCACGAAGTTCCTGATGCACGCGGCGCCGTGGGTGAAGGATGTCGTAATCGCCGGTCACGATCGCGATGAAGTGACGGCACTGATTTTTCCCGACCCGGACGAATTTGCGCGCCTGGAAGCGGGCGGCGAAACGCGCGCGGTTTTCGAGCGCCTGCTCGCGGAATTCGCGCGCCACAGCACGGGGAGTTCGAATCGCATTGCACGCGCTATCGTGCTGAGCGAACCGCCATCGATGGATGGCGGCGAGATTACCGATAAGGGGTCGCTCAACCAGGCCGCGGTGCTGAAGCAGCGCGCGGCGCTGGTAGAACAGTTGTATGCCAATCCCGTTCCCGAAGGAGTGATGGAGTGCAAAGAGGTTTGACGCTGGGACAGGCGAAGGAATGAGCCGCGACCGCCAGGGAGCGGTGCCTTATCTCAGCCCTCTCACAACAACCGCTCCTCGCGATAGGGATCGTTCACCACGCGGCACTCGTCATCGACAAACATCGTGGCGCGCTCGTCGAGCGTATACGCCGGCCATTTGGGAATCTCGTCGTGGCTCGGATCGCCATTGCGCGCGAACTCCGCCCACGCGCGGCTCATATTGCGCGCCGTTTTGCCCGGCACGTGGTCGAACTTGTACGGCATTTCCGCCGCGTGCCCGGCGGCGCCGTGCGCGAACACGTACATAAAGACCGGCGCGCCGTGCAGTGCCACTTTGCGCTCCGCCATGCGGATGGCGTCCATCCCCATCCATTCCGCCGTCGTGATCGCCAGATATAGATCGCCTGGCGACGCGTCGGGCCGGCTGCGGCGATACACTTCGAGCACGTGCGCCGCCTTGTCCGCGAACATGGCGTCCAGGCGCTGGCGCAGAGTCGCGTCGTCCATCTTGAGAATCGCGGGATCGCCGCGGAAGATGAACTGCGTCTCGAATTTATTGGTGCCGACGATCATCGGAACCTTGGCCGACATCGCCGGCGCCACCGGATCGTACGGGTTGGCGGGAATCTCGTGGCCATCCACCATCGGCGCGAATCCCAACCCGTCGGCCATCCCACTGGTGACCGAAGGGAACGCCCCGGTATCCCGGTACGGCCGTGGTAGCGCCTGCGCGGCCGCGATCAACTTCTCGGCGGGCACAGCAAGCAACTGGCGCGCGTCTTTCCCGGTGAGATCGAGCGATTTCAGGATGGCGCGCGCGGTCTCCGCCGCCGTATCGCGCGTCTTCAACCGCAGCATCGATCCGCTCTCAATCGAGGCGCAATGGTAGAGCCCTTGGGCGCGCGGCATGGCTGTCAGGGTAGTGGTCTTCGCGCCGCCGCCCGATTCGCCCCAGATCATGACCTTTCCGGGATCGCCGCCAAATTCTGCGATATTGTCATGCACCCACGCGAGCGCCGCCGCGATATCGAGCATGCCCGCGACACCCGACGCCGCGTATTCCTCGCCCAGCAGTTCACCGAGATAGAGGTAGCCCATGATGCCTAGCCGGTGATTGTGGGTAACTACCACCACGTCGTAATCGCGTGCCAGCGCCGCGCCATCGTGCGAGGTATTTTGCGGCGCGACATCGGCGCCGCCATTCCCGGTGGCGAATCCGCCGCCGTGGGAATAGAACATCACCGGGCGAGTGCCGCGGTCCACCGCCGGAGTCCACACATTGAGGAAAAGACAATCCTCGCTCGAAATCGCGGGCTTCCATTCCTTCGGCCAGTTCGGATCGGGCGGCTGCATCGATTGCGCGCCGTAGAGCAGCGCATCGCGCACGCCGGTCCAGGGCTTCAGCGTCGGCGCGGGTTTGAATCGGCCTGCGCCCTCGGGTGAGCCCGCGTAGGGAATGCCTTTGAACACGACGACATTATCCTTGCGCGCGCCGCGCACCTGGCCGTAGACTGTCTTCGCCGTTACATTCTCCGAAGATTGCGCCCGCGCCGCGGCGAGCGTGCCGAGCGCGGTGGAAAAAGAGCGGAGAGCGGTCCTGCGAGTGATTTCCATGTTCATCCAATTATTGCGCCGAGCACACGAAATTCGCGGCATCATCCGTGCTGCCCGTACCTTCATATTTCGCCACCATCGGGAACCGGCACAGCGGGCGCGTGCGTGTGACACCGTTCGCGTGCCCTGCGGCGTTCAATGTTTCCGGCGCTTTGGCTTCCTCCACCCATTTCACCACGGCGTCAAACTGGCCTTGGGGCGAAGGACCAGGACCGCCGCCGCAATGGCCCACTCCCGGCGCCAGGAACAGGCGAGCGAACTTCGCCGTATTTTCCGCGCCGCCCATCTGCTTCTCCACTCGCTGGTAGTAATCGATGGTGCCTTCGGGGTAAATCAATTGGTCCGACCATCCATGCCACAGAATCAACTTGCCGCCATGATCGCGGAAGGCCGAGAGATCGGGATTGTCCGTCGCGAGCACGGCGCTGAATTCCTCCACCGATTGATCCCAATACAGCTCGTAGGCGGCCGGCGTGAGGTTCATATAATCCCATTGCGGATTCTGATTCAGAAAATAGCGCCACCATTCGAGTGTGATTCCGTTCGGCTTGGCGACGAGCGGCGTGCCGCCGGTACTGCTCAAGCCGCTGAAATCTGCGCCGCGCTGCAAGCCGTACCACAGAAACGACCCGTCCTGCCGCCGCGGCCCGTCCCAGATCTTGCGGATCACGTTAGCGTCAGCCTCGCTGATATCGCCGCATGGAGTCGAGGTGCCCACCAGTTCCTTGGGGTCGAACTTGCACGCGCGCGGATTTTCGATGACGCCGTCTTTCACGCCGTCGTTGGCATCGCAGGCGGCCACGGCGGCGGCTTGCGCGGCGGTAAATTTGCACTGCGCGACAGGATTTTTCGCCGCCAGCATCACCACCGTGCCCCACATCTGCTCCATGTGGAGCTTGGTAAAGTTGATGGCCGGCGCACCGGAGAGAATGCCGTCGTAATCGGTGGGATAGCGCTGCGCTTCCGAAAGCCCCTGCCGGCCGCCGGTGGAACAGCCATTGAAATATGCGTGGCGCGCGGGCGTCCCGTAAAACGCCTCGATCAGCGCCTTGGCCGTGACCGTCATTTCGTGGATGCCGAGGTAGGCGTTGTCGCGAATCAGGAGCCAGTCCAAATGGCCGGTGGAATCGAGCGCGAAGCTTCCGCTGCCGCCTTCATGCCCGGTGTCAGTCGACCCCGCCGCGTATCCTTGGCTCACCGGCCCATTCACGCCATTAGCATTGCCGCCCATGAATCCACCGCCGCCCACGCCCTGGAAGCGGCCGTTCCAGCCGGTGAGCGGGAGCCCGACGAAGATTTTCACGCGGTCGCCGGCCGGAGGGTGCGTGGTGACAGCCGTCACGCGGCAGAACGCAGGCCGGTTGGCGGCGGCCTCCTGAACAGCGGCCGATTCGATGGTGGTATTCGGCAGGGAGAGCGAGGTCAGGCTCTCGCAAGTGCGCACGGGCTGTTGTGCGAAGGCCGCGGCGGTCAGGGTGAAAGCGATGGTCAGGCGGTGCATTTGACTCCTCTCATTCTATGGGCAGGCCGGTGTAGTTTTCGGCGAGGCTGGTCATCGCCGCGCGCGAGCCGGTCAGGTAATCGAGCTCGGCGAGTTGTCTTCGATAATCAAACTCGCTCCCGGGCGCGCGGTGCAACATCGTGGTCATCCACCACGAAAATCGTTGCGCCTTCCATACGCGGCGCAGGCATCGGTCGGAATATTCGTCGAGCAGATCGTGGCGGCTCTCGCGATAGTGTGCGGCAAACGCGCGAGCCAGCACGCGCACATCGGCGGCAGCGAGGTTGAGACCTTTGGCTCCCGTCGGCGGCACGATGTGGGCCGCGTCGCCGGCCAGGAACAGACGGCCGCACCGCATGGGTTCGGCGACGAAACTTCGCATTCCGGTGATTCCCTTTTGCAGGATAGCGCCGCGATTGGGCCGCCAGCCATCGCTCGAGCCGAGCCGCGCCTCGAGTTCGTCCCAGACGCGATCGTCGGGCCATTCGCGCAGGTCTTCGTCTGGCGCGCATTGCAGATAAAGGCGCGTGACGGCCGGCGAACGCATACTGAAGAGCGCGAATCCGCGCTCGTGAAGCGCATAGACCAACTCCTCGGAACTCGGCGGGGCAGCGGCCAGAATACCGAGCCACGCAAACGGATATTCCTTCTCGTACTGGCGAAGCTTTTCGCACGGGATGGAAGGGCGGCAGATGCCGTGCGAACCGTCGCACCCGGCGATGAAGTCGCAGGCGATTTCGCACTCTTCGCCATCCGTGCGGAAAGCGATGCGCGGGGCGTGGTCGAAATCGGCGATGCGGACATCCGCTACTTCGAAGTGGAGCGGCCGGCCGGTAGCGTAGCGCGCAGCGATCAAATCTTTCACCAGCTCGTTCTGACCGTAGACAGTGATCGATCGGCCGCCGGTGAGCTCTTCGAAATCGATGCGGTGGCGGCAGCCCTGGAAGCAAAGATGGATGCCGCCGTGGCGCATGCCCTCACGGCGCAAACGATCGCCGAGGCCCGATGCGATCAGCAGGTCTACCGTCCCTTGTTCCAGCACGCCCGCGCGCACGCGCTCGATCACGTGCTCACGGCTGCGGTCTTCGATAATGACGGAGTCGATGCCTTCGAGGTGAAGCAAATGGCCCAGCAGGAGTCCGGCAGGGCCTGCGCCCACGATGCCTACCTGCGTCGGAAGCCGCTTCATACGCGCTCGATAATCGCGGCGATTCCCTGCCCCACCCCGATGCACATCGTGCACAGCGCGTAGCGGCCGCCGCTGCGGACCAGTTGATGGACCGCCGTCGTCACCAGCCGCGCGCCGCTCGCGCCCAACGGATGGCCGAGCGCGATGGCGCCGCCTTGCTGATTGACGTGCGCGGCGTCTTCGGGAAGGCCGAGCTCGCGAAGCACGGCGATGGCTTGCGCCGCGAACGCTTCGTTCAGCTCGATGAGGTCCATCTGATCGAGGCGGAGGCCGGCGCGGTCGAGCGCTTTGCGGGTAGCCGGCACCGGTCCCATTCCCATGATCCGCGGCGCGACTCCGGCCACTGCCGCCGCGACAAATCGCGCCTTCGGCGTCAGTCCGAATTCCCGCACCGCCGCTTCCGAGGCCAGCAGCATGGCGCACGCGCCGTCATTGATGCCCGAAGCGTTTCCGGCCGTTACGGTCCCGCCGGCGCGCACCACCGGCTTCAGCTTGGCTAGCGCTTCGATAGTCGTATTCGGCCGCGGATGCTCGTCGGCCGCCACATTGCCGGCGGCGATAAGTTCATCGGCGAACCAGCCTGAGGCGATGGCCTTTGCAGTTCGCTGCTGACTGCGGAGGGCGAAATAATCCTGCGCCGCGCGCGTGATTCCGTATTGCTCGGCTACGTTTTCGGCGGTCTCCGGCATGGTGTCGGTGCCGTAAGCCTCTTTCATCTTAGGGTTCACAAAGCGCCAGCCCATGGTGGTGTCCTCCACGCGTTGCGCGCGCCCGAAAGGTTCGTCGGCCTTACCCATGACGAACGGCGCGCGCGACATGCTTTCCACCCCGCCGGCGATAGCGAGTTCGGCATCCCCCGTGAAAATCGCCCGGCTGGCGATGGCGAAGGCGTCCAGGCTCGATCCGCAGAGGCGGTTCACGGTCGATCCGGGCACACAATCCGGAAGCCCGGCCAGCAGGAGCGCCATGCGCGCCACGTTGCGATTGTCCTCGCCGGCCTGGTTCGCGCAGCCGTAGACCACATCGTCCAAACGAACCCAATCGACGCCCGGATTGCGGTCGACCAAGGCACGGATAGGGATCGCCGCGAGGTCATCGGTACGAATGCGCGCCAGCGCGCCGCCATAGCGGCCGAACGGAGTCCGGACGCAGTCGCAGATATAGGCCGCTGGCATGGCGATTACCGTTCATTTGTACGATAATCGGACAGCGACAGTCAAGGGATCGTTACGCGCGCGGCTCATCAACGCGCGTTGAAACGGCAGCCATTACTGAGCCGCGACCGCGAGGGAGCGGTGCTTTTGGGGCTGCCTCAAGGGATCATCTGCCCAAGCATGCGCGCGTGGTCGCGAAGCGCGGGCAAAATGCGCTCCACCAGTTCCAGGCACGAAACTCGCGCCGCATGCACCCCGGAATTCATGGCGGCGACCACGCGGCCGGTCTGCGAGACGACGGGCACCGCGATGGAGCGGAGTCCCAGTTCCAGTTCCTCGTCTACCAGCGCGTATCCATGGGAGCGGACGCCCTCGATGAGCGACATCAACTCTTCGCGCTCGCAGATAGTTTTGCTGGTGAGCGCCATCAGTTCCGACTCCACCAGGTACTGCTCGAATTGCGCCCGCGGCAGCGCGCCCAGCAGCACGCGCCCCATCGACGTGCAATATGCCGGGAGCCGACTGCCCACCCCTAGGTCGATAGTCATCACGCGCTTGGGCGCGGAGCGTGCCACGTACACGATATCGCTTCCATCCAGCACGCTCACCGAGCACGATTCGCGAATATGCGCGCTGAGTTGCTCCAGAATCGGCAGACTCAGGCTGGCGAGCGAGTTGGAGCTGAGGAACGAAAATCCCAGCCGGAGAATGCGGCTGGTCAGGCGGAAGTAGGATTCCTTGTGCTCGGCATATCCCAGCGATTCGAGCGTGATCAGCAGGCGGCGGACAGACGCGCGGGACAGGCCAGTCTTCGCCGCGACCTCGGAGACCGTCATGCCGCGCGGCTTTTCGTGGAACGCTTCGATGACTTCGAGGCCGCGGGCCAGCGACAATACGAAATCGGGATCGCCGGCGGGGAGAGCCATACTCACAAAACCGATAATCGCACAATTTGACATGGAGTAGCCGGACGCGATCTAATATGCGAATAACGCACGAAAGTTCGTTAATCGCACAAATGGCTTCGTTCCAACTTTTGCCCGACGCCATCTCAAGCCTGGTCCACGACGGCGACACCGTCGCGCTCGAAGGCTTCACCCACCTCATCCCGTTCGCCGCCGGGCACGAGATTATCCGCCAGGGTCGCCGCAACCTCACCCTCATCCGCATGACGCCCGACCTCATCTACGACCAGATGATCGGCTGCGGATGCGCGCGCAAACTCATATTTTCGTGGGGCGGAAATCCGGGAGTGGGTTCGCTCTATCGCCTGCGCGACGCCGTGGAGAACGGATGGCCGACCCCGCTCGAGATCGAGGAGCACAGCCACGCCGCCATGGCCAGCGCCTATGCCGCCGGGGCGGCGGGGATGCCGAGCGCTTTCTTTCGCGGCTACCGCGGCACCGAACTGCCGGAGGTGAATCCGAGGATCCGCTTCGTCGATTGCCCGTTTACCGGCGAACCGCTTGCCTGCGTGCCGGCGCACAGGCCGGATGTCGCCATCATTCACGCGCAACGCGCCGACCGGCATGGCAATGTGCTGATCGAGGGTATCGTGGGCGTTCAGAAGGAGGCGGTGCTGGCCGCCAAACGCTCGCTCGTGACGGTGGAAGAAATCGTGGACGATCTCGCCGAGGGCAGTCCGAACTCCGTCGTGCTGCCCTCGTGGACCGTGACGGCCATCGCGGTGGCGCCGGAGGGCGCACGACCATCGTATGCGCACGGATACTATTCGCGCGATAATTCCTTTTACGTGGCCTGGGACGGGATCGCCAAAGATCGCGAAAGCTTCACCCGCTGGATGCGAGAGAACGTGCTGCGATGAACTACACCGCAACGGAAATGATGACCATCGCCGCGGCGCGCGCGCTCGCCAACGACGACGTGTGCTTCGTGGGAATCGGGCTGCCCTCGGCCGCGTGCAACCTGGCGCGCGCCACGCATGCGCCGGGCGTGAAGTTGGTGTACGAATCGGGAACCATCGAGGCCAAACCGGCGGTGCTGCCGCTTTCCATCGGCGACGGCGAACTCTGCGAGACGGCGCTCACCACGGTCTCGGTGCCGGAGATGTTCCGTTACTGGCTGCAAGGCGGACGGATTTCGGTGGGGTTTCTGAGCGGCGCGCAGGTGGATCGCTTCGGCAATTTGAACAGTACCGTGATCGGCCCATACGCCAAACCCAAGGTGCGGCTGCCGGGCGCCGGCGGGGCCACCGAAATCGCCACCAGTTGCGGGCGGATTTTCATGATCATGCGGCACAACGCGCGCGCCATGGTGGAGAAACTGGATTTCCTCACCACGCTGGGGCACGGGCCGACCGGTCAGGAGCGGCGCAAGCTGGGCATCGCGACGGCGGGACCGGTGCTGCTGGTGACCGATCTGTGTATCATGGAGCCGGAGCGGGAGACCAACGAATTGGTGGTAACGGCGCTGCACGCCGGCGTCACGCGCGACCAGGTGACGGAGAATACCGGCTGGCGCGCGCGCTTCGCGAGCGAGGTGCGCGAGACTGAGCCGCCATCGCCGCAAGAATTGGAAGCGCTCCGCGAACTGAATGCCCGCACGGCGCGGGCGCATGCCGGAGGAACCGCATGAAAATCTATCCACTTCCGCTGGAAGGCGATCATCCGCCGCTCTTGCACGCTCCCTACGCGGCCACGGTGCAGCGCGCTCCATCCATGCCGCCCGTTCCGCTGCCGCACACACTATCGGAGTTGACGGGGCCGCTCTACGGCCACAATCCTATCGGCGAAACCGATAACGACCTCACGCGGCAACACGCCGGCGACCCGCTCGGCGAGCGCATCATCGTAGCGGGTCGCGTGCTCGACGAAGATGGCCGGCCCATTCCGCATACGCTGGTGGAAGTGTGGCAGGCAAATGCGTCCGGCCGGTACTTTCATTCGGTCGACCAGCATCCGGCGCCGCTCGATCCTAATTTTACGGGGTCGGGCCGGACGATGACGGACGAAAACGGCAACTACCGCTTCGTCACCATCAAGCCCGGCGCGTACCCCTGGCGCAACCATCCGAACGCGTGGCGCCCGGCGCATATTCACTTCTCGCTGTTCGGCCCGTGCCTGATCACGCGGTTGGTCACGCAGATGTATTTCCCCGGCGATCCTCTGATGCCGTACGATCCGATCTCGCAATCAATCCGGGATGACCGCGCGCGGGAGCGGCTGGTGTCGCAATTCGACCGCGATCTCACGGTGCCGGAGTGGGCGCTCGGGTATCGCTGGGATATCGTACTGCGCGGGTGTGAGGCCACGCCTTTCGAGGAGCCGAAATGAGCCGCTTGCGCCCGAGCCCCTCGCAGACAGTCGGTCCGTTTTACCATTTCAGCCTGACTGTCAAGGAATCGCTTGGCTCGATGACCGGGGCCGAAGCCAAAGGCGAGCGCATCCGCGTTCGCTTCCGTTTGTTCGATGGCGCGGGCGCTCCGGTGCCGGATGGCATGATCGAGCTGTGGCAGGCGGACGCCGCGGGCAAATATCGTCATCCCGCCGACACGCAGGAGAAAAACCCCGACCCGGCGTGTTGCGGCTTCGGCCGGCTGGCTACCGATGCCGATGGCGCGTGCGTTTTCGATACCGTCCGGCCCGGTCCCACACCCGATGGACGCGGCGGCTGCCAGGCGGCGCACATCTCGGTGACCGTATTCGCACGCGGATTGCTTCGGCAGCTTATGACACGCATGTATTTCGAAGGCGATCCGGCGTTGGCCGACGACCCGGTGCTGAAGCTGGTTCCGGCGGGACGGCGCGGCACACTTTTGGCGCGGCCGGACCCGGCCGGCACGTGGTGCTTCGATATCCGCCTGCAAGGAACGGACGAGACGGTCTTTTTTGAGATATAAAGGTCAGTGTCCTTCCACTTGATCGGCAGCCTTGCCACCACCGAGGAACTCGCAGAGGTATTCTCCGATCGTTCGGTTTTGAAGGCGATGCTCTCGTTCGAAGTCGGGCTCGCGCGCGCCCAGACCCGGCTCGGTATGATTCCGGCCGCGGCAGCCGATGCCATTGAGCAGGCCACGGCCGTGGAAGACTTCGACGCGGCCGCTATTGCACGCGCGGCGCGAGAGTCAGCCAGTATCGCCATCCCGTTCGTCAAAGCCCTGATGGCCCGGGCCGGCGATGCTTCCCGGTACGTTCATTGGGGCGCCACCAGCCAGGACCTGGTTGACACCGCCATGGTATTACTGCTGAAACAGGCGGAAATCATCCTGCGTCGCGATCACACGTGGCTGGTGGGATCGCTGCGCGAGCTTTCCGACCAGCATGCGGGAACGGTAATGCTGGCCCGCACGCTGCTCCAGCCCGCGCCGCCGATTACGTTCGGCTATAAGGCCGCAGGCTGGTACGGCGCCATCCATCGAAGCTGGCCCTTTGTGGATGCCTTGCCCCTGCAATTCGGGGGCGCGTCGGGGACGCTGGCAGCATATGGAAAAGACGGTCCCGCGCTGGCGCGGGAACTCGCGCGGGAACTGGGACTGGCGCTTCCCGGCGCCCCGTGGCACACGCAGCGCGACTGCTTCGCGCTCCTGATGTCGCGCTGCGGGATTTACACCGCGTGCCTGGGCAAGATGGCCCGCGATATCGCTCTCCTCATGCAGCAGGAAGTAGGCGAAGTGGCCGAAGCGGGCGGTGGATCCTCCGCCATGCCGAACAAGCAGAACCCATCGGGGTGCACCATTGTGCTGGCTGCCGCGACGCGCACACCTGGCCTCGTGGCGGCATTCCTTTCGGGGATGATTCAGGAGCACGAACGAAGCGCCGGCGGATGGCAGGCGGAATGGGCCACGGTGTCCGCCGTGATAGAAGCCACGGGCAGCGCGCTGGCGGCGATGGTGGGCACAGTCGAAGGCCTGAACGTGTACGGCGACCGCATGCGGGCCAATCTGGCAGCGACTCACGGAGTAATTTTCGCGGAAAAGGCGGCTCTCCTGCTCACTCCCAGGTTCGGAAGAGAAGCGGCCCGCGCTTTGGCGGCGGATGCGGCGCGCGAGGCTGCCGCCCAAGGGCGTCCCATGGGCGAAATGCTCGCCGGATCGGGCCTGACCGAGGAACAACTGGCGGACCTCGACAACCCATACGATTATCTCGGCGCGGCGGAGGAATTCCGCCGGAAACTGTTGGAGGAAGACAATGCCGCTGGTTGATATCGGGGGCACGCGCTTTTTTTATCGCATCGATGGGCCGGAGAACGCGCCGGTGCTGATTTTTTCCCACTCGCTGGGGTGCGATCACGGCCAATGGGACATGCAGGCGGTGCATTTCCAGGCGCATTTTCGCGCGCTGCGCTACGACCTGCGCGGCCACGGCGCGAGCGATACCACCGCGGGCGACTACACCATCGAAATGCTGGCGCGCGATGCGCTCGCCATTGCCGACTCGCTCGGCATCGCGAGCTTCGCGTTCTGCGGGCTTTCGCTCGGCGGCATGATCGGGCAGTGGATCGCCGCTCACGCGCCCGATCGCGTAACGCATCTGGTGCTGGCCAACACTTCGTCGCGATATCTCAATCCCGAGTTGATGGAAGAGCGCCGGAAGACGGTGCGGGAGCGGGGAATGGCGGCCATCGCCGACGCCGTGATCGAGCGCTTCTTCACTCCCGAAAGCCTGGCGCACAATTCCGCAGCGGCCGCCAACATCCGGCGAACCGTGCTGGCCACCGATCCCGCGGGATATGCGGGCTCCTGCGCGGCGGTACGCGATCTGAACCAGACGGCCATGCTGGCGTCGATTCGCATGCCCACGCTGATCGTTTCCGGCGATCGCGACCAGTCTACCCCCTGGCAAGGCCACGGCGAAGTACTGGCCCGCGAGATACCGCAAGCCAGCGTGGCGCACCTGCCGGCGGCGCATTTATCGAATATCGAACGGCCGCGGTCCTTCAACGCGGCGCTCGCGAAATTCCTTGTCCCTCCGCCCGCGGACGCGTTGGCTGCAGGATTAGAAAAGCGGCGCGCGATTCTGGGCGACGCGCATGTCGACCGCTCCATCGCCAACGCGACCGAGTTTACGCGCGCATTCCAGGAGTTGATTACGCGCTACGCGTGGGGCGATATCTGGCAGCGGCCGGGGCTTGACGACCGCACGCGGCGCCTGGTGGTGCTTGCCGTTACGTCCGCGCTCGGACGGTGGGAGGAGTTCCGCCTGCACGTGCGCACGGGTTTGGAGCATGAGCTCGAACCGTGCGACCTGGAGGAAGTGCTGCTCCAGACGGCGATTTACGCCGGTGTGCCGGCCGCGAATACGGGGTTCCAAATTGCCGCGGAAGAGATGAAATAAAGGCACCGCTCCCTTGGAAGCGGTGAAGAATTGATGAGCCACGACCGCGAGGGAGTGGTGCCTTTTCAACGAGCGGACACCAAAAGGCACCGCTCCCTCGCGGTCGCGGCTCAGTAAGCGGTCAGTTGCCCCAGACTTTCCCCGCCACTTCCACGATCCGCGACAGTTTGGCCCACTGTTCGTCCTCGGTGAGGACGTTGCCTTCCTCGGTGCTGGCGAAGCCGCACTGTGGACTCAGGCAGAGCTGATCGAGGGGGACGAAGCGGGCGGCATCATCGATGCGCCGCCGTAAATCGTCCGCCGTTTCCAGCGCGCCGCTTTTCGAAGTCACCAGGCCGAGCACCACCGTCTTGTTTTTCGGAACGAAGCGCAGCGGTTCGAACCCTCCGGCGCGGTCGCTGTCGAACTCCATGAAGTAGCCGTTGACTCCGATCTGGTTGAACAGAATCTCGGCCACCGGCTCGTAGCCGCCCTGCGCGATCCAGCTCGAGCGGAAGTTGCCGCGGCAGAGATGCATGGTGGTGGTCATATCGGCGGGGCGATTTTCGATGGCGGTGTTGATCATCCGCGCGTAAATCTCGGGCAGGCGTTCGGGGTCGTCGCCGCGCTCGCTGAGGAGGTGGCGCTGCTCGGGGTCGCAGAGATAGGCCAGGTTCACTTCATCGAGCTGGAGATAGCGGCAGCCGGCATCGGCGAAAGCCTGGACGGCGCCGCGATAGGCCAGCGCCAGATCGCGATAGAACTCTTCCATGTCGGGATAGAGATCGCGGCTCACAGCCCGGCGCCCGCCGCGGAAATGCAGCACGCTGGGCGACGGAATGGTCATTTTCGGCGTGGCCTTGGTGCGATCGCGCAGAAATTGGAAATGCCCGATCATGGGGTGCGACGAGAATCCCAGCTTGCCGGTGACGCGCAGACCTTTGGCCTTGGTCTCCATGCCGCCCTGGAACGCGATGCCGTGATCGGCGTGGAACGATTCCACGCCATCGAGATTTTCGAGGAAATCGAAGTGCCACATCGCGCGGCGGAACTCGCCGTCGGTGGCGCTGCGCAGGCCGATTTCGGACTGACGGCCAATGATGAGCTCGATGGCGGCATTTTCCACGATGCGCAGGTCGTCCGCGGACATTTCGCCGCGTGCGCGGCGGGCGCGCGCGTCTTTCAGGAACGCCGGGCGGAGCAGGCTGCCGACATGGTCGGCGCGAAAGGGTGGCGTGGTGCGGGGCATAGTTTGCATGCAGCAGGCCGATTCTACCGCTTTTGCGTGCGTCAAAACAAGCGAAATGACGATTTCTGCATGCAGGCTTGTCTGGTATTCTCGTAGGATGAATCCCCAGGATTCAACCAACGTTCCCCGCGCGGATGGGGAATCGCAAACTCTGCGCGCCTTGGTAGAGATGCGCGAGTTGTTAGTCCGGGGCGAATTCAAGCCCGGCGAACGGATCCGCGAGATTCCCCTGGCGGCGCGATTAGGTGTGTCGAGGACGCCCTTGCGCTTGGTGCTGGATCGCCTGGAGCACGAAGGGCTCCTGAAGGCCCGTCCGAAAGGCGGATTTGTGGCGCGGCAGTTTTCGCTGGACGATATTGTCGACGTGATCGAGCTGCGCGGCACGCTGGAAGGCATGGCGGCGCGCCTGGCGGCCGAGCGGTTGGGATCGAGAGCAGAAATGGCGCCGATGTTCCAGTGCCTGGCGGAAATCGACGAGGTGATCAGCCGCACTCCTGTGGATGTCGAAACCGCGGTGGCGTACATCCCGCACAACCAGCGGTTTCACGCGCTGCTGCTCGACCTGGCGAAGAGCACCATGCTGCGCCGCTCGATGGAGCAGGTGCTGGTGCTGCCGTTCGCGTCGCCGAGTGCGTTCGTTGCTTCCGAGCTGAATTCCGAGCGATGGAGCGAAGCGGTATGCGTGTCGCAGTGGCAGCATCGCGCCATTGCCGACGCCATCGCCAACAAAGAGAGCGGGCGCGCCGAAGCGCTGGCGCGCGAGCATTCGCGCATGGCCCGCCGCAGCGTGCTGAAAGCGTGCGCGGAGCGGCGGATTCAGGAAATCCGCGGCGGTTCGCTGGTGCGGCTGCCGGAGGCCGGCTAATAATTCGGGCGCGGGCCTAAAAACTCCAGGAGGGATTCGAACGAAATGCCCCAGGCGATGCTCGGACCCTCGTAGCCTTTCAACTCCACTTCGCGGCGGGAGAAGGCGCAAGGAAGGACCAACGCGAGCTCGGCGAAGGTCCGTTCGCCGAGAGCGATTCCGAAGCCGATCTGCTTGGTGGCCGCCTCCAGCCGGAAAGCCGCGTTCACGGTGTCGCCGAGCGCCGTGTATTCCGACCCGCCCACGATCGCCGGGCCGGTGTTTACACCCGCGCCAATGCGCAGCGGCGCCGGCAGGGGCAGCGAGCGGCTGATCTCGGCGGTGGCGTCGTTGATTTCGCAGATGGCGCGGAGCGCGCGCATGAGGTCGGCGCCCATGTTTTCCGGGTGATCGTGAACCCACACGGCCATCACCGCGTCGCCGATATATTTTTGCGCCCAGCTTCCCAACCGCTGCGCGATCTGGCCGGAGCGGAGAAACCACGTACCGATGGTCTGCGACAGCAGGGCTTCCGGAACCTGCCGCGCCAGAGGCGTGAAGTCGCGGATATCGACCACCACGATGGTGGTGAGGGTGTGGGTGTGCAGCGCCGTGGTGGGCATGTTGCGCGTGGTGATTTCGCGCGCTTCGAGCACTGAATTCGCCGCCACCGGATTGCGGAAGATCAGCTCCAGGTCGCCGAACACCAGGCGATCCTTGTCATTGAGCAGCAGCGGCAGGCTGACGCGGCGGGCGTTCACGAACGAACCGTTGCGGCTGCCGAGATCCACCAGCGAGTACTCGCCGCCATCCTTGCGCTGAATCAGCGCGTGCAGGCGGGAGACGGACCGGCTGTCCAGCATGACGGAGCAGCCATCGCCGCGGCCGATCGCCCACGACTGGCCGCCGGTCAAAGGGAAGCGCCGGCCGTTGGATTCGAGCAGCAGAAATGCTTCCACGGCGGTGGGCGTCACTGATCCACTGTAGCAAAACGTCCGAAACGAATGCCGGGTAATAGGACGGCGCCCTTACAAACTGCATGCTTTGTACTGGGTCGCCAGTGAGTATTGTAGTACAAAGAGTACGTTTCGAGGGGGAATTTCGGGGGCATCCGCGGTTAAACTGTTTGATGGGAAGCGCCGATAACGTTAACCAGGATCCGCAAATGGCGATTACGCAAATCTTCATTTACCTTCAGTTGTTGGACCTCCTCACCACGCTGGTGGGCTTCAAGCTGGGCGCGAGAGAGGCGAGCCCGTTCATCCGCATGCTGATGCACGCCGGTCCGGCTGTGGGAGTGATGGTTTCCAAAGCGCTTTCGCTGGGGCTGGGCGCGCTGTGCCTGTACTACAAGAAGCACCATCTGATTCGCTGGATTTCGTATTGGTACGGCGGTCTGATCGTGTGGAATCTGATGGTGCTGCTGGCGTCATCGGCGCCGATGGTGCGGTAAGAGGGCTACCCCAATGAGCGTTGACGTAAGCGCATCCTGATACGCAGGTATCCCTGCGAGGAAGCGCGTCGACACTGTGGTCTTCCTGAATTGGACTCGCCAGCAAATCTCCAGAACGTCCAAGCGCGCGTCGGCAGCCGGATTCCCAGGTAGAGGGCGACCCCCCGCTCCTAATCCGCCAACTTCTCCCAGCGCCGTTTGGGGCCATTGTACGAGTCGACAAACCAACCAAGTGATTCCGTCTCACAATACCGGAGCGCAGCTCAAAGTGGAACGGACTACCCTTATAGGGTAGAATTGGCTGTGTGGAGAAGCCGACCCCGCACTACGATCTTGCGGTGATTCAAGCGCAGGTAGTGCGTCTTGGGCCCGCCGCCTTTCACAAAGACCGCGCTGGATGGCGGCAGGGCCATGGGACTGACCAGCCGTGAGATGCCGGCAGTCATAGCGGGATTGACGCGGCGAAACTTCTATAAATCGATGACGACCTACGCCGGTCACAACATTTGGCAAGACGTCTGTTATTCGCCCACACTGGTTGGCCGAGAGGCCTATACCAAGATCACGATGCGCGACACGGCACCCGTGATCCAGTTTAGGGAGAAGTGAAATGAGACACCAAGCGTGCGCAAACTGTGGCGCTCCAGGCGCCGTGGCCTTCAAAGGCGAGACATTCCGGATTTCCCATAAGGGTGTGTCAGCCGACGTCAAGGGCCTGTCGGGGCGGCGTTGTGCCTCTTGTGCGGAAATTGATTTCGACCAGAGAAGCGCGAAACGGTATGCCGCAGCAGGCGACAAACTGGTGCTGCAGGCTCGTGCTGCGCAACGGTCGGAGATCCGTCGGATACGCAGGAAGCTCGGCCTCAGCCAAGCCATGGCCGCCGAACTGACGGGCGGCGGCCACAACGCGTTCTCGCGGTATGAGCGTGGAGAATCGGCGCCATTGCCCGCGGTTGTGAACCTTTTCAAACTCCTGGACCGCCACCCTGACCTTCTGAAAGAGCTGACCGGGAATCGATAGCGCACAACAGAAGCGCTTCCGTCAAGGTGGTCGAAGGCGCCCGATCATAGCCACTCTCCGGGGAGGGGACAACCCGTCCAAGTGGATCTGATCACATGCGGGAAGGGTGTTTATGATCCGAGAGAGTGATGCCCTCGGTCTGGCTCCTGCCCGGTGGTGCCTTTCCCAGCCGGAAGCGGCAAGAGGGCGATGTTACGGGAGCTAACGACAGGTGTCACCGAGTCCTTCGACTCCCTTGTCATAACCCCCGAGCACTATGCTACCGACCCGAGCTTCGGGACGCATGGGACGACCGCAAGAGTCTATGAAAATAACCTGCACCGAATGCTAATAACAGAAGGCAGCGAATGAGCCCCCAGAGGGGATGATCCGGTTATGGCGAGGGGCGCTGCCCACTACGGACCGACGCATGCGGGGCTCGTCCTGGCGGCAGGGGCCCAAATTTAGATCAGTGGAGTGCCTTTTTTTCGGGCAGGCGTCAGGGGCGGCGATAGGCCTGCCCCGCGAGCCGTGCCAGCTAGCCCTGCGCCTGCCGATCCGACAATCGCCCCAGCAAAAAGTCTCATCGTGTCGAAGTACCCGGTGGCGCTCGAAGCCTGCCCTTTGGCACTAATTCGTACGCCGATCCCCCGAAAATAATTGCCTCGTATTGGCCCGTGTTCCCTGATAACTCGACCGCGCGTGCAAGAATTTTTGTGCGAATGGACGCCAGGTGGGCATCTAAGAACTGTTCGGATGGGGACATGATCGGCTCCTATTTGCGCTAGCAGCGCGAAACTATGTGTTACTCATTATAGGCCTTCGAGGGCTGTCTCATTCATGGCCTACTCCGAAACGACCGCCATCTGTGGTTACATCGGGGCCCGGAGTGACAGGCGCTGCATTGACTTGCCGTACAGTCGTCGCATGCGGAGAGGGTATCTTAGTTCCAGCTCCCAAGATACGGCGTTCGGGGAAGCGTCGCCGGATTAGTACCCCAAGTCGGCTGGTGACATCGGATCGCCTACAGGTCCGCAATGATCTCGTCGCGCTGGACGCCCTTATGCTGGGCGACGGCGCGAAGGATGGAACTGAACGTTCCGAGTCTGAGGGGATGGTGGTCTGGAATCGCGATCCGGTGGTGAGTAGGCTGGGTGGTCTCCAGGATGACGTGGCTGCCGACTTGGTGCACCCTCCTGTACTGCCATTTTCGGCACAAGAGGTCGACGAGGCGGGCACCGGAAACGTCGCGAGGGATCTTCATGCCACCAGGAGAACTTCGTCGCGGACAAGGTGAAGGCGAACTCGCTCAGGCCGGGGCCGGTCAAAGAAAAACGCAGAGGTCGCCTCCAGCACGTTCTTGCGCAACTCGTCCCACGTGTCCCCTTCGGTGAAAATGCTTTCCGTGAGGCATTCGGCGCAGTAACCGCCATCCGACTCCTGGACCACTTCGAACACCAACTCAACCATACGTCTATGATACGGCATGAGTTCGATGACGGGTGGACCAGGCTCGAAAAGGCTCGCCGCGAGAGATTACGAACGGCAAGGGCGTCGCTTAAGTCAACGCTTATTGGGGCTATCCCCGCAGCAGCCAGGAAGCTGTCAGCAGCATCGCCGCGACCAGCGCCGTCTCTCCGAGAATCCGCCGCACATTCATTACAGATCTTCGAGCACGTTCCATTTCGTACTCCCGCAAGGCGCTCCCACCTTTAAGCTCTTCAGCACCATTCGTCCGCTCGCGTCCAGGTCCACCTGGTAGAGCGGCAGATCGCGATCCTTCACCACGTAGAAACCCATCTGCATCAGCCACGAATCCTGGTACGAGTTCGTCACGTAGGGATTTTCGTTCTCGGCGCGGATGCGGAACTGCGCCGTCGAAGGCTCGTAATTGGCGTAGCTGTAACAGTGACCGATGCAGGCGCGGTCGATGGTGTGGGCCAGCGCGTTCACGCGCAGCGAGGGATCGTCGATGGCGCTGATCACGCGCTGTCCCGCGGGCAGCGCGGCCACCGTGTCCTGCATGCGGTCTTCAAAGGAATTCAGCGCCCGCTCGTCGTGATACAGGAAGGCGAAGAAAAGCACTGCGATCACCAGCATCGCCACGCGCTCAAAGCGGCGCGGGCGCGCGCCGGCCAGCAGCGCGCAGAAGCAGATTCCCACCCCCAGCGACATGCGCTCGGCAATATAGACCAGGGCATGATGGAACCCCGGGAACAGAATCGACGTGGGCAGAATGAAAACCGCCGCCGCGCTGATGACGCAAAGCTGAAACGACATGCTGCCCACGACCTGGCGCGCATCGCTGAGGTGAATGAGATTGAGGAACAGCATCGCCCAAATGAATAACAGCCCTACCAGCACCGCATAATATTTGGCGTCGAACACCCATACCTGGTCGAGCCCGGTGGTGAGGGTGATCTGGCGCGCCGACCAGTTCGACAACATGCGGCCCGCGATGACGGCATGCAACGCGACCATCGCCACAAGCGATCCGGCGATCAGGTACGTACGCAATCGGGGCGACAGGCGGCCGGCAATAACGATGTAGCCCGCCAGGCCCACGACCCACATTACCGGCAAGGCATGCGCGAGATATGCCAGGATGAGAATCGGAACCGCGGCCGCAACGCGCCGCCCGGCCGGTCTCCACAAGAGCGCCAGCGCCCAGAAACAGAGGCCCAGGCTGAGATAGAAATTAAAAAAGCCCATGTGGAACACCCAGCCGTAGGCCAGGATGGCGATGCAGGGGAGCATCTGCCAGGGATTGCGCCCCGAAACTACTTTTGCAAACACGAACGCGCCCCAAATGAAAATCAGGACCGTGAGCGAAACCGTAATGCGCTGCGCCGCTTCGGGGCCGACGGTCTTGAAAAGCCCGCTGAGCATCAGATCGAACAGAATATTCGTGGTCTGGCTGACGATCTGCAATCCCTGGATCTGGCCGCCCTCGATCAACTTCGTCAACCAGGCGTTATAGATATGGCTCGAAAGATCGCCCGCTTCGATGCGCGGCTGCCAATAGCAGGGCGCGAGCAGGAGCAACGACACCAGCACGTAAAGCCAGCGGCTGCGCTTCAGCGCGGCCACCCAGCGGTGCTCCGGCCTGGCGGCGACTGGCGGTGGGACGCGCGAGGTGGTCTTGGTTCGCATCTAACCATTCTCCAACCGAAACGACTGGAATTCGGGAATGAGGTCGAACGGCGTGGCTACCGCGGCGATGGCTTCGCCGGTTTGCACGATGTTCTGCTCGGAAATCTGCGCTTCCACGTCGTCGATGGCGAGGCGCAGGTACGCCACGCGATACGGATTGATGAGCATGATGCGGCAGCAGGTGGCGTCGACGGCCACCGGGTCGCTGCCCGCCACCAGCACGCCGGCGAACTTGGCGGTTCCTTGAATGGGACCGTTGCCGTGCATGCCCACAATGCCGTCGACAATCGCGAACTGGCGCGGGAAGCTGGCGTGCAAGTCGGCGATGCTCTCGGCGATGCCGGCCCAGTGCAGCACGTTCTTGGGCCAACCGTAGACACCGCCGGGAACCAGCCCGAAGAGGTTTTTCATCGCCAGTGTCGCGCCCACCCAGTGGTGCGTCTTCATCTTCGGCATGGAGACGAGAAGGTCCGCGCGGAGGGCCGTGTTCGGCAGGTACAGCTTGCCGAGGCGCGAGAACTGGCGCGGCAGACGGACGTGCGTGACGTCGTCGAAGTTGAGATCGACGAACAAATCCTCGAACTTCGGAACGATTTTGAAATAGCCGGCGGCATCGGCCAGATCGAGGGTATTGCGGCGGTGGCCGGGCCCCTCGGCGATGCGGACGCTGGCGGCGCCGCGGGCGCGGAATGCCTCCATCGCGGCATGCACCAGCAGGGGGTTGGTATTGATGAAGCTCTCCGCCTCGAATTCCACCAGGTTGGGTTTGATCACCACGTCTCGGCCGCGGACATCGACCTTGTGCTCATCGAGGATCTGGCGGAGGGTCTGATACACCCCTTGATCGTAAGCCGGTGCGCGCACGATCGAAACGCGCGAGGGAACGAGCGGCTGCTCGCGATTGCAGGAGGCGAGCGCGGCGGCGCCGGCGACGGCGGAAGCGGCCAGCAGTTCGCGGCGGGTGATTCTAGCCTGCATTTCTCACACCCTTTCTACTGCGGCGCGCGATAAGACCGCGCTCCTGTGGGGCAGACTTTAGTCTGGGGCGGAATTCAGAGGCAATTGCAAAATTTGTCGCGCCGCACAAAAAAGCACCGCTCCCTCGCGGTCGCGGCTCAGTAGGCGCCGTCGTGATAGGCGCTGTCGTTTCAACGCATGACTGAAGAGCCGCGACCGCAAGGGAGCGGTGCCTTGGTACCTGACTGAATTTTGCAACTCCCTCTAAAGTCCCGCGCAGGCAGAGGCCCGCCCCACTCGATTTGGCAGAAGTCATCCCCATAAGACGTCCCGGCCTTTCCGCGCCTCCACCATCAGCATGGAGAGCGACGTTTCGGGAAGCGTGCGGCATTCCACGCCGGCAGGACGGCAATAGTCCTCGGGCATTTCGCTGTGCGCCATCAGTCCGAGGCCGAGCCAGTTGATGGCGTCGGCCGAATGCGAATCGGCGAGAAAACGGCGCGCCACGTCGATGCCCTGCCGCACCTCGGGAGCGTTCACGCCGCGCAGCGCGGCGAGCGCCATGCCGGTGGTTTCCGGATACGGTCCGGCGGCGTAGCCCAGAGCCTGCGCGGCGCCGTGATTCCAGCCGCCTCCCCGACAGCATCGGCGGAGCAGAAACTGCCGCCCTTCCGTCAGGCGGCGGGAGATATCCGTGGAAGGTTGGCGACGGGATTCCTTGTCGAGCGCGAGTATGGCGAGCGAGGTGGGTCCGACCCAGGCAGCGGCGCCCAGCGTCCAGGGCCAGCCGGCGAACTTCTGGTCGGCGGACTGCGGCACTCCCAACATCCATTGGCGCAGGCGGTACACCGGCGTGGACTCGTTGCCGGTAGTGTGCAACAACCATCGGATGGCGCTTCGGTGGGGGCCGGCGCCGAGTTCTTCCGGAGGCAGCAGCGCCACCAGCGCGGTTACCCAGGTGCTTTCCGCGACCCCGGCCTGCGGAGCGAAACCGCCGTCGCGCCGCGCCACTCGGCTCAGCCAGCGAATGCCGCGCGCGGCCTGTTCCTTCTCTCCCGCCGCCAGCATGGCCAGAATGGCGTACACCGTCGGCTCGGTCCACGAGGCTCCGCGCACGTACGGCCAGCCGCCGTCCGGGTTCTGCTTACCGGCAAGAGTGTCAACGTTCATTGAGAGGTCAAAAATAGGGGCTGGCGATGCCATATGGCCGCGCCAGCCCCTAGGCGTCTATGGCTAACGCGCAGGCCGGCGCTTGCGCCGCCGGGATAAGAGCATGACCAGGGTGACGCCCGCCCCTAACCAGATCGCGCCTTGAATCGCTACGCTCATATGGTTCTCCTTTCATGGACGTGCTTCCGTGCGCGGCTTGGGGTCATCGAGATCCGACCCGCGGCCGCCCGGGATTAGCGGGACAAGCGGCGAGACCGGCGCCGTTTCAGAAAGATAAACAGAGTGCCACCGGCACCCAACCAGATCGCGGCTTGAATCAAAGTATCGCTCATCATTGTTTCTCCTTTTTGTGCTTATTACGAACCTACGTGCTTCATCATCGGGAACAGATATTTGAATATCTGCAGGATGCCTGGACCGGCCGCGACAATCAGCATCGACGGCAGGATGAAAAAGAAAATCGGAAAGACCAGCTTGACTCCGACTTTGCCGGCGCGTTCTTCGGCTTGCTGCCGGCGCGCGATGCGCATGAAATCGGAGTGCGTTCTCAGGCTCTCGCCCATGCTGGTGCCGAAGCGGTCATTCTGTATGAGAATGGCCACCAGCTTGCGGATCTCGTCCTCTCCGGTGCGCTCGGCGAAATTGCGCAGCGCGTCGGAGCGGCGCTTGCCGGCGCGCATTTCGAGCATCACCAGGGACATTTCCTCGCTGAGCTGCGGATGGCTTACCTGCAGTTCCCTGGCGACGTGAGAGATTGCCTGGTCGAGGCCGAGTCCGGCCTCCACCGAGACCACCATCAGGTCGAGCGCGTCGGGCAGCGAGAGGCGGAGGATTTCCTGGCGTTTGGCGACCCGTTTTTCGAGGATGAACCGCGGCAGAATCCAGCCGCAGGAACAGCCGGAAACCATGAGTGCCATCTTCATCACGGGGTTGGGCGGCATCTTGGGTTGCATCAGGATCACCACAAACAGCATTCCCAGCGTGGCGACAATGCGCAGGCCGAAGAACACCGGCACGGCGTTCTCCGAGCGGAAGCCGCCGCGGATCAGGTTGGTGCGCAAGTTGGCCATTTCCGTTGCCGACGAGGGCACCTTGGACCCGATCTGGTGCAGCACCGTCACAATGGTGCTGGCCTGCGGTTCGGTATCGTCGTCGATGAGCTGTTGCCGCTGATCGGTAATTACGGGGCTGCCGAGCTGCTTCAGGAACTTGCCCGGTTTGTAGAGTACACGGTACGCGATCCCGCACAAGACGACGAGGAGCATCAGGAACGCGAAAATCGAAAATAACAGCGGGTTAGCCATAGATCAAACTTTCTTACGAACCATCCAGGTGAGCGAGAGAGCCGCCGGGATTTCCACTCCAACCGAGCTCGCGATGGCCGCGCGGCCGGAGCTTCCGGCGGCCAGCGACTGCAAATATCCGGGCGCCACTACCAGCAGGCCCATCATGGTGGCCGCCGCCAGCAACGCCGGAATCGCGGCTGTCCATCCGGCGGACACACCGGCGCGCTTCAGCAGCACGATCGCGCAAACCGTAAATAGGAACGGGCCCACCATGTCTCAGACCTTGATATTGATGATCTTCTTGATGAAGAAATTACCCAGAATCTGGGCGAAAATCGCGCCACCGATCATCCATTTGCCGTCGCTGTCGGCGGCCATCGATTGCAGATAACCGGGGGCCACCACCAGCAGACCAATCATGGTGACCACGGGCAGCAGCGCCAGAATGGTGGCCGTCAAACGGCCGTGCGCGCTGGCCGCTTTCACCTGGCCCTTGAGCCGGAAACGCTCGCGGATGACGTAGGCCAAGCGCGAGAGAATTTCGCTCAGGTTGCCGCCCGTCTGCTTCTGCAGCAGCACCGAAGAGGAGAAGAAGCGCACGTCGAGCAGCGGCACGCGCAAGGTGAAATTCCGGAGCGCGATATCGAGCGGAGCCCCGAGGTTCTGTTCGTTGAAGAGCGCGCGGAACTCCTGTCCCAGCGGATCGGCCATTTCCTCGCCCACCATTTCCAAACTGATGGAGAACGCGTGACCGGCGCGCATGGACCGCGCCAGGAAATCGAGCGCGTCGGGGAATTGTTCCTCCAGCTTGTTGAGCCGGACCGTGCGCTTGTGGCGGACGATCAGGTAGGGAATCATTCCCGTCACGATGGCGAATATGATGGCGCTGGTGGTGCCGTTCAGCAGAATCTTCGTCCAGGCGCCGAGCCCGAGGCCGGGAATCATCGCCAGGCCCATGGCCGTGATGAGGCGCGTCGGCGACCAGTTCAATCCCGCCTGTTGAATCTGCTCCTGCGCGTGCCGCGTGAACTGCAGCTTGGTGAGCAGGGCCTTAAATCCCGTCGGCTGGTCCGGATCGATATCCTTCAGCAGGTTCGTCACCGGCGCCGGCGTCTCGCCGGCGGCGGTCTGGAGCATGTCCGACACCTGTTTCTTGCGACGGGCATCGTAGTACTTCCACCCCACGCTGGCAGCGACCAGCGCCAGCGCGAAGATGACGATACCCGAAACTATAGCCGCGATTGCCACTTCAGTTGATCTCCACTACTGTCTGGAATAGTTGCGTGGGCAGAATGATGCCGCACGATTTCAAACGTTCATAGAACTTGGGCCGGATACCGGTGGCGCGGAATCGCCCGCGCACTTTGCCGGTTTCCGAGATTCCTGTCTTTTCGAACAGGAAAACATCCTGCAGCGTGATGATGTCTTGCTCCATGCCGACTACTTCCGTGATGTGGGTGATGCGCCGCGTGCCGTCGCTGAAGCGCGACGTCTGTATGAACAAATCGACGGCGCTGGCAATCTGCTGGCGGATGGACTTAATCCCCATGTTGGAGTTGGCCATGCCGACCATCACTTCCAGACGGCCCAGGCCGTCGCGAGGCGTATTGGCGTGGATGGTGGTCAGCGAACCGTCGTGGCCGGTGTTCATGGCCTGCAACATGTCGAGGGCCTCTTCCGATCGGACTTCACCGACGATGATGCGGTCGGGACGCATACGGAGGGCGTTGATGACCAGTTGGCGGATGTGGATGGCGCCCACGCCTTCCACGTTCGCGGGACGGGTTTCCATGCGCGCCACGTGGGTTTGCTGGAGACGCAATTCAGCCGCGTCTTCGATGGTGACGATGCGCTCGTCTTCCGGAATGTAGGAAGAGAGGGCGTTGAGCAGCGTGGTCTTACCGGAGCCGGTGCCGCCGCAGATCAGGATGTTGAGACGCGCCTTGACGCACGCCTTGAGCAGGTCGAGCATGCCCTCGGTCATGGCCAGCTTGGCCACCAGGTCTTCGCCTTTCAGCGCGTGGCGGCCGAAACGGCGGATGGAGAGCAGCGGTCCGTCCACGGCTACCGGCGGAATGGCGGCGTTGACGCGCGAGCCGTCGGGCAGGCGTGCATCCACCAGCGGCGACGATTCATCCACACGGCGGCCCACGCGCGAAACCACTTTTTCGATGATGCGCAGCAGGTGCGCGTCGTCCTTGAACTCCACAGGAGTGCGATAGAGTTTGCCGCCGCGCTCCACGTAGACCAGTTTCGGCGTGGTGACCAGAATGTCACTGATGGTCGGGTCCTGCAGCAGCGGCTCGAGCGGTCCGAGTCCGAAGACTTCATCGAGGATTTCTTCGATGACGCGGTCTTTTTCGACCAGGGAAAGCGGCGTCTTCTCTTCTTCCACCAGCTTGGCGACCGCGGCGCGAATTTCGGCGCGGACGCGCTCGCCGGCCATGGAGGAAAGCGCCTCCAGGTTGATCCGGTCGAGCAACTTGCGGTGGAGCGTAAACTTCAGCTCCTGGTATTCCGGGGTATAGCCCTCTTTCGTGAAAAGCCGGTTGACCCACCCGGTTTCGCGATCGTTGGTTCGGTGCATCTGGTCCAGGACAGGCGGCATCTTAACGTTTCCTCATCTCAACCGAAAAATGCGAATTTCTTCTTGGCGCTCTTGTCTTCCACTTCCAGGCTGGCGAGCTTGATGGCCAGCTTCGCGATCTGCTTGCCGAGGTCGGAGTTGCGGTTGAGCATCCGGCCTTCGGCGTAGGTTTCGTACAATTCCGGGTAATCGTTGGGAATCATGGCGAAAATCGGCACGCCCAACATTTTTTCCAGTTCGGACGGCGTGATATCCAGGCGTTTGGGCGCGCGGTTGAGAATCAGGCGGATTTTGTTCTTGCCGTAGCCGCTGTCGAGCAGCGTCTGAATAATCTGTTTGGATTGATGCAGCGCCGGCACCTCGAGCGTGGTAACCAGGCAGGCCTCGTCGATTTCTTCGAGCGCCGCCATGGCGGTGTGGCTGAGGCTGCGGCCCAGGTCGACCAGCGTCCAGTCGTAATGCGGCCGCGCAAAACCGAGGACATGCCGCACCTGGTCGTCCTTGATCTGCTGTTTGGAGGCCAGCGCGAGCGGCGCGGCGACAATCTCGACGCCAGGAATGCCGTTGGAAACGAGCGCCTTCCAGTAATGAATATCGAGACGATGCAGATTGTTGACCGCGTCCAGGATGGAATACACCGATTTCGTCTTGGTGATGAAACCGACCATCCCGGAATCCAGGTCGAGATCGGCTAGCAGGACTTTCTGATTCTGCCGCCCTAATTCGGCTGCCACGTGCGTCACCAGCGTGGTGGCGCCGCAGCCGCCCTTGGCCGAGAAGAACGCGAAGCTCTTGCCGCCCGCCTTGGCGCCGGCATCGCGGCGGCGGCTTCGTTCCGCGGCGCGCTTTTCCAGCGCGCGCTTCAACGGATCGCGCAGAGGCGGGTACAGGTATTCATTGATGCCCGCGCGCATCGAGGCCAGGATCGCGTCCGGATCGGCGTTGGTATTGAGGGCGATGATCATCGGATCGCCGATGGCGGTGCGGATGGAGTTGGACAGACCCTCCAGGGGCTCGCGCCAGCCGCTGATATCGATGAGTACGACATCCGGCCGCATGCGCTCCAGCCGGTCGAGGAAATTGCTTACGTCGCCGATGTCCTGATGTTCGACGATAATGCGGAATGGCAGATCGGCGAGGCAAGACTGGGTTTGTTCCCAGAGGTCGCGGTTCTCGATCGCCAGACCGATAGTGAGCGGATACATAGGGGTTTCCTGGTGGACGGTTTAGTGGCCGTTCCCGCCTCCGCCGCCCGCGGGAGCGCCAGTTGCGCCACCGCCCTGCGCCTGGCCGTTACCAGCGGGCGCTTGCCCGGTTCCGGCGGGAGGCGCCGCCGGACCGGCTGGCGGGGCTACTACCGGGGGCACGTTGATCGGTGCAGCCTGGATCAGCCGCTGTTGCAGGAGCAACTGTTCGAGTGGCAGAGTCGGCGTGGGCGGGTGCACCGGCACGGGGCCGGTGGTGTCCATGCCCGGCTGCCGCATCGGGAAGGGACTGTTGTCGGTCATGAAGGGCACGGTCCACTTAAGTTCGGGAACGGGCTGCTGCGAGGGAATCGGGCGCACGATTTCGGGCGTAATGATAATCAACAGTTCCGAATTATTCTTGGTGATGGTTTTGCTCTGGAACAGCTTTCCCAGGATGGGGATGTCACCCAAGCCCGGGATCTTGTTGAAGGAATCGGTGATTTGCTTGTCGAGCAGTCCGGCAATCACGAATGACTGGCCGCTCTCCAGGTCCACCTCGGTGGTGACTTTCCGGGTCGTCAGGCCGGGAACCGAGGTGCCTTGAATGGTGACCGTGTTGGTGTAATCCAGCGCGCTCACTTCCGGGCTGAGCTGCATGTGGATCGTGCCTTGCGGAGTGACTCGCGGCAAAAAGGTCAGGAGGATGCCGTAGGGTTTGAATTCGATGCTGAAAATCGTGCCTCCGGCTGAGGGTTGAGGCGTCAGATAAGGAAATTCGCCGCCGGCGGTAAAGCTCGCTTTCGTGCCGCTATAAGTCAGCAGGTTCGGCTCGGCCAGCATCTCCAAAAGGCTTTTGCTTTCGAGAGCTTGAATTTCGGCCAGCAGGTGGATATCCGGACGCAGAGCAACGATGTTTGGCGCCGACCCGATGGTGGCGTTGGCCAAGCCGCCAACCAGCGAGGAGAGAATGGAGGGACCGGTTCCAATGGCGGTCGTCTGGTTGAACGCTGTCGAGGCGAAGTTGGCTCCCAATTGCCTCTGCATACTCCGATCCACGTTGGCAAACCGCACCTTGAGCATGATCTGCGGTTCCACCGGGGGCACGTCGACTTTGAGCAGACTGATGGGTTTCGCCAGCGTGCCGACAATGGCCAGAATGCGGTCGGCATCGGTTACGGTCTTCACGGTGCCGCGCACGAAAGCGGTCTCGTTATCGAAGGTGACGTTGATATCGGCATCGGGGTAGTCGCGAGCGATCTGCTGGCGCACGGCGTTCAGGCGCTGCGGGCTCACGCGCACCGTGAGGTCGTAAATGAGACGGGTGCCATCGTCCTGCCAGATAATCAGCGAAGTTTCTCCGGGAGCTTTTCCGTTGATCAGGATTTCCTTGGGGCCGATCGCTTGCGCGTCCAGCAGCGTCCCATTGGCAAATGCCAGGCGCTTGATGGGAAGCGGACTGTCGATCGCCAGCGATTTGCCGACCGTGACGGTGAGTTGGCCCACAACCCCGTTGGGAGTAGCTTGCTTGGTGACCTGATCCTGCGTCACGGCGCTCTTGGCTTCGGCGGGCGTTACCGGCTCCATCGCCGTCACGGACGGCGCGAGCAACAGGCAGGCGCACGTCGTGACCATCAGGTTGCGAGCGAATTGCATGGTTCGGATCACTTATTCACCTCCGGGGTCTTTTCGAACTTGGTCTCGGACCGCGCGGCGCCGGAGAGAATCTCCATCACGAAGGGCGCCTCCTTCTTGGGCGGCGTCTGCACCGCGACTTCCCTGGGTTTTTCAGGCGCGGGGCGCATGCGCGGAGCCGGCACGGGCGGGGCGTCGTCGGAAGCGGTAGCGCCTCTCATATTGGCCATTCCGCCCCACACATACTTCATGGCCGAACCCGGAGTCTTGGTGATATCGTGATCGAGCGGGTTGCGCAGGGTCATGCGGATCGAGGTCTGGCTGCTTGCCAGGCTGAGCACCTCGGCCTGTTCGGGCGTGACCAGCACGTTCACCACCGGCACGGGTATCGGTTTGCCTTCCGGATCTTTGCGAAAGTCCTGTCCGGCGGAAAGCACTTCGAGGTTCTGGATCAGCGTCTTGCTGAGTGTTCCGAGCGCACCGCTGCCGCCCGGACCGCTGCCTTGGATCAGCAGATCGACGTGCGACCCGGCGGTTACGAAACCGGCCACGCCTACAATTTCATTCACAGGCACGGCGAAGGCGCGCATGCCATGGGGAATCAGGGTGGCGAGGCCGCCGCCGGCGCCGCGCGGCGCGAGCCGCGACTCGATGACCGGCTCCTTGGCGTAAATCGGCGTGGTGACGCCGCGGCCCTTAAGGTCTTCGACCTTGGAACTGGCTCCGGCGGGTGCCGGTCCCGTCCAATCGCCCAGTTGGATGTCACCGTCCTTGATAATGGAGCCGACGTCGAGATCCTTGGCTGCGACCGCGATCTGGACAGTCGGGGCGGCTGCCTTCGCCGGTTGAGGCCGGCCCATCAACGACCGGTAGGTGAGTAGGCCTCCGGCGGCCGCCACCACGAACGCGAACATCAAAACCCCTGCAAATCTCTTATTCATAAGAATCCCTGTTCCGCTTACTCGGATTTCCTCCGACCTGCCATGTGCTCTCCCGCGCCTGGCGGGTTAGGAAGCCGCAGCGCGTTCCCGAACTTCCGGGGCTCGCGCGCGCCGCGGCTTCCGCTAGTTAATGGTTTCGATGGCATGGGCTTGGGGGCGTATAGCGAAATCACCCAAAAACCCGTGCAGGGACATGCCGTCACGTGACGGGAGGCATGCCCCCACCCGGAGCCTAGCTGGCCATCGTGTTGGCTTGAGACAACTGGTTGTTCGTGGTGACCCAAATACCTTTGATGCTGCCGCCGGCGCCCAGGAAAAGAGCGGCCGAAGCCAGCGCCACGAACGCCATGAGCAAGGTATACTCGATGAGATCCTGGCCCTGTTCGTCGTTCCAGAAGTTGCGCAAAAACGTCATTGTGTTTCGCTCCTGTTTGATTGATTTCGAGTGATCGCTTGATCACTTGCCGAAGTTTTCGTGACCTCGCGATCACGGCCTGCTCCGCTGCCCTTGAGAACAACGGAAGACGGTTTGCCCGCGGCCGTTGGAACGGACCGGAAAATCAGCGCCACGCCATCGTCGTAGACGGCGCGCCAGCGGCTGTTTTCCTTCAGCACACCCGCGAGAGGCGCGCTGGGGGGCAATAGAATTGTGTTGACGCCGAAGCCATCGAGGATCTGCTGCCAATCGTTCTTCACGTTCAGAACGTCGATGTACTGGTTTTCGAAATCGTCGCCGTAAAAATCGCTGCGCCCGTCTACGAACACTTTGGCCGTGGGATACAGGCGCCAGATGAGATAGTCGCCCCATTCGTCATGCGTGAAGACGCGGGCGGAGGGATCGTGACGCAGCACTTCGATGGCGTCAGCGGGGTAAGATTTGGGATCGTATTCCGAGCGGAATTGCTTGGGCGGATTCTGCGCGAACAGGACGGCCGCTACAAACACGAAGCCGGTGGCGCTCACCAGATGCCAGCGCGGAATGCGGTCGGTGGCATCGGTCTGCGCGGCGAGTTCGTTGAAGCGCGCTCCCGCCCGGCGCAGCCAGGCAGCCACTTCGAAGCGCGGCAGGCGCTCGAGCCACGCGGTGATGGCCGCGGCCACCAGCGGCGTGGAAACGATCGCGAATAACGGAATATTGCGCGCTGCCAGTAATCCCGCATGGGCGAACAACAGTAACAGCAGCGACTCGGTAAACCGGCGCTGGGAGCCATACCAGAAAGCCGACACGGCGCTCGCCAGCAGCAAAGCTTCGAAGAAGATCGCCGCCGGATGATGGAAGCTGAGCGTGAAGAACTCCGAAATGTGCTGCGAGGCGTAGGGATCGCGCAGGTATTCGACGAGATGAACGTGCAGGCGCCAGCCGTACGGGTTCGCCAGGCTCGCGGCCAGGCAGGCGAGAGCGGTTCCGAACCACGCAATGGCGCGCCGCGCGGCTTGCCGGCGGACAGCGGGGTCGGCCGAAAAGGCGGCGGTCAGCGTTTCGCCCGCCCCGTACACGGCCACCATCAGGATGCCGACGATGAACCCGCCGTGCAGGTTGGTCCAGAGAACGGTCGCCACCGGCAGGAAGACAAAATACGGAATGCCGGCAATGCGCGGGTGTCCGGCGCGCACTCGCTCCAGCCAGTGGAAGAACAGAACCAGAAATAGCAGCGTGAACAGGTGCGGCCGGGCCAGCCAATGAACGGAAGATGAAGCCACGGCTAGAACCGTGACTGCGATGGCCACCACGCGGTTCGCGCGTCCCGCGGCCAGGCGGAACAGCAGAGTGAATATGACGCACAGAAGCAGCAGGCTCAGCAGCACCACCGCGCGCAATCCGCCCAGATGGTTCAGGCCGGAAAAGATCAGGTCCGACAGCCATTCCCAGGCGTACCAGACGCCGTTCGGTTTGGAGAAAGAAAACACGTCGTGCGTGGGGACGACGTGATTGGCCACCATCCAATCGCCCGTGCGAATGTGCCAGCCGGTATCGCAGTCGCTGAGCAGCGTCGGTACGCCGTCCATCCGCCCGAATAGAAATGCGATGGGCAGAAGGAAGGCGAAGTCTGTCAGCGAGGGCAGGAACTTGATCGCGAATTGGGAGCGTTGGGCTTCCATTTTCAAATCACGCCATCCACGAATTAGCTACCGGCTGGAGCGCCTCCAAAACGCGGAGTTTGTCGTGGAATGCTCGGAAATCCATGTAATTCACGCGCAGAGCGACGCGCGGCGAATCGTTTTCATCGCTCACGATTCGCGTGACGGTACCTTGACAATGAATGCACTTCTGCCCGAATCCGTGATGCGCGGGCAGTTCAATTTCGACGGTAATAATTTGTCCCACGACGGGAACCGGCACCCGTCCGTCGTCGCCGCACCAGGCGACCAAAACCCCGCTGCGGCTGATGTTTTCGGTGTACATGGCGGAGCGAACCCAAAGCGCCGGGGAAGTGACGTGGCACCGCAGTTTAATATCGATACGCGGACTCTCACGCCGGTTGATGTTTTTCATTTCATTCCACGTCATCGCGAGTTTAGGTCCGCAAATGCCCCTCTATCAATACAGCAAATGGGCTACAGCAGTATATTGCCGAAGGTTATTAAAGAAAAATGCCGTTTTTATGGGTCGATATTTCACGAAAATAGCCGGGTGGAAAATCGCCCTGGCGGGAGCTCGATAGCTACCTGGGGAACTACCTCGGATAGGGTTAATAGCCGCGTATATTATCTTAATTCTGGCCCATATTCCAGCCAGGTAAAGAGATTCCAAAGCGGCGATGTAACTCCTTATTAATTAAATATTTACAAGTTATATAGTCAACGGAAAATGCTCGCATATTTCGGCGAATAAAGCGCTTAATTCGGCTGGAATTATCGCAATTTTTGGAAAAATGTCATTGACAACCGAAGTAAATGATTGCAAAATGCATATGAAGACATACAGCTAATGGGAATTAATGAGCGATAATTTCCCGGAGAAAAGCCGCCAATTTGGCAGACGGCCGGCTGGAAAGGTTGGAGAATATGACGCGAATTCTTCTTTATAGCGACGAGCCGATCCTGGCGAAAGGCCTGGAATCGGTGCTTCGTCAAGTCGAGGGCTTCGAACTGTTGCCGACCTGCGGAACGGTGAGCAGCCTGATGGAACAAATGTCGATGGGATCGCCTGATCTCGTCCTGATGGATTTGACCCCGGAAATCACCTTCGCCGTGCTGAGCGACATGAAGCACGCCATGATGCACTGCAAAATCGTCCTCTGGGTCAACTCCATTTCCACGGAGCTGGCCTTCCAGGCGATGGGCTTGGGCGTCCGCGGCATCCTGCGCAAGACGCTGCCGACCGACCTCCAGGTGAAGTGCCTGCAGAAGGTGCAATCGGGCGAATTGTGGTTCGAAAAAGCCCTCACCGACAGCTTCCTGTGCGCCCGCCGGGTGGCCCTGACGCAGCGCGAAGGCCAGCTCGTCAGCCTGCTCTCCCAGGGGCTGAAGAACAAGGAAATCGCCACTACCCTGATGATCTCGGAAGGCACCGTGAAGGTCTACCTGTCGCGCCTGTTCCAAAAGGTCGGCGTGAAGGACCGGTTCGAATTGGCTTTGTTCGGTCTGAAGAACCTCACCACCGGTCAACTGCCGGTCGGCGAGAAGGGCCAACGGCCGAACGCCGGCGCCATGCCCGGACTGCGGTCCCTGGTGCTGGAACGGCCGGCCGAGCGGGCCGAGACTCCCACCCGCAGCTTCCCGACGCAATTGCGCCCGGTGGCGGGAACGCGGTATTAATCAGTCTCAAGAAGAAATCGCCGCCCTTACTTTGGCCAGGGGCGCATCGTTATCGAACGTTACCTGGCCGCCGTCCTGCCGGACTCCGAGTTGCTTCCAGAGATCCGGCAGGTCGACGGGCATGGGTTTGGCAGCCATCTCATCATAGAGCGACGTCAACACCGTGGTTCCGGTGGCTTTGTCGCCGATTCTGAAGGCGCGCTCCAGCGGCCAATCGCTTTCGATGTTGCCGCCGGCGCGGATCACCCCACGCAGCGCGTCCACCAATCCTTTGCGATCGTTGGTCTGCCGCCGGATCCTAACGTCGGCCAGCAGGCAGAATAAGGCGCCGCCCCAATAGGTCCGCGCCCAGGTGTGGGTGTGGTCTAAGCCTTGGTCGCCTTCGGCGGGCAGTCCCTGCGGCATGAAGCGGACCATGTCGCCCCAAACCTGCGTCACGCTCAGGTTTCCCACCGTGGCGCGGGCGATCGGTTCGATGTAAGTGGCGCTGCCCTCTTCGATCCAATGGTGCTCGCGGTCCATCGACGGGAAGCCATAATGAACCATCTCGTGGGTGAGCACCCAGTCGCGCGAAAGATCTTCGGCGGTGACATGCTGCGCCACGGTGAGGCGGCTGCGAGCTCCGCCTTCGCCAAAGGTCACCCCGTTGATGCGCCCGCCGCGCCTGCCGGCTGCCATCACAATCTCCATGCTGGCGTGCGTGACCGGGAATCGGCCGAAGTAGGCGCTCACCGCGCGCGCTCCGGTCGAGATCCAATCCAGCATGGCCTGGCGCGGCAGGTCGAACTGGCCGGACTGAAAGTGGATTTCGATGGTGGCGCCGCCGATTCGGAGGGTCGAAGGATTATCCTGCGATCGCGCCCGCGGAAGCAGCGCGGAGGCTGCCAGCCCGGTGAGCGAACGCACGGCGGAACGTCTGGTCAGGCTGGCCACACTTCTTCGACGTGCGGGAGGGGCAACCGTGTTGCCATTAATTTATTCCGGCCCTCCAGGCGCCGAGTGGGCGCCGTGCGCCAGCGCCCAGGCCAAAAATCCCTCCGGCGGGTTGCGAATTCCATAAATATTCGCGCCTTCAATGGATTTGATATCCCGCCAAATCAGGCCGGATATATCCGTATTTCGCAAATCGGCGTTCTTCAAATTTGCCCCAGTCAGATCGGCGCCCGCGAGATTGGCGCCCACCAGGTCGCCATCTTCAAGATCGGCATGACGGAATTGCGTGCGCGACAGATCGCCTCCGCGGAAGTTTGCCGACCGCAAATTGGCGAATTCGAAGTTGGCACCCACCAGTCGGCTGTCGCGCAAATCGCTGGCTTCCAGATTCGAGCGCAACAGATTTGCTCCAGGCAATTGGATTCCCTGGAGAAACGCGCCTGGAGCGTCGAGGCCCACCAGGGGCTGGCGATCTTCATTCAATTCCTGGATGGCTTCGATGCGGCCGCCGCTGCCGCCCTTCCCCTGAGCCGTGTTTATCACTTGCCACGCCTGGTAATGTTTTTGCTTACGCCGGTCTCCGGATTCCGCGAAATAGAAAATGACCGCGATTAATACCGAAAATATTCCTAAATATTCCAGTACCTCCAGGAAAGCCCAACGGCTTAAGCCGTACGCCGTCCACTCGAGAGCCCACTCGATTGCCTGAAAAGGGATGGTCCACCGATGGCGGATGCGCTCTCTGCGCAGTTGCCAGGCGTGCGGCGCTTTCTTTTCCTCGCGGACCAGCATAGGCGAACGGAGAGGTCAGGCACCCATTGTACTGCGCAGTTGTTCCTCGATCTCCTCTGGCTCCGAATACGCCACCAGCCGGCAATTGGGATGAGTGTTGCCGGTGATCAGAAGCGAAATGCGCGGCGCGGCATCGCGGCGGTAGAACAGGATCGCCTTTTTGTCACTCGATCCCAGCACGTACCCAGCCTCATATCCAAGCCCAAACGAGGACCCCGAGACTTCGGCGATAAAAATATCACACTGCCGCAGCCAGTTCATGTCGCGCTCATAAACCGCCTGTGGGGTGATGCGGCGATCCATCAGAGCGGCCTCGTCGGCCACCAGGTGGCGCGTCAGCACCTCGTGCCCCATCGCTTCCAGCACGTCCACCAGCCGGCGGGCCACACTCACCTGCGACCGGTCGCCGGCCACCGTGAATCCGAAATAGATTTTCATGCCCTTGTGAAATTCACTCATGTTACGAAAATGAAAGTTTTTTAACCCCGTGGGACCGTGACAATCCGTTCTTGACTTTCGTACGTATCTCCAGTAGCGTTACCAGTATATTTTCCAAAGCCGGCGGACGCACTCGAGGAGTCGGCTCGTTGGAAGCAATAGAGCAGAAGGAGAGGAAAAATGAAAGTTTCAAAGAGTTCCCTAGTAATTGCCGCGGCCTTCACGGGCCTCCTGGGCGGCACCGTTGCCAGAATCAGCGCCGAGCCGGCCGGCGGAGTCGGCGGAGTCGGCGGCGTGGGTGGGGCCGGCGCCGGGACAAAGGCCACGAACGCGAAGTCCACCAAATCAGCAAAGGTAGAAAAACATGCTTGCGCCGGCAAGAATTCCTGCTCCGGCAAGGGCGGTTGCAAGACCGGCGACAACGGCTGCAAAGGCAAGAACTCCTGCAAGGGCAAGGGCGGCTGCGCCACCGACGGTTCCAAGAAATAGTCATCCCACATCAGCGATCAGTTTCGCAGGGGCGCAGGGTCCACTCGCGCCCCTGTTTTTCTAGCGTTAGACTTGAAAGCAAAGGGATGCCCGCCAACAAATTCAACGCTAACTCCGACTACAGGATTGGCATCGGCCTGCGAATTCCGCACTACCGCCACATCTTCGAGCATAAGCCGTCCGTCGGCTGGTTCGAGATCATTTCCGAGAACTTCATGGTGGACGGCGGGCGGCCGCTCGCCGTGCTCGACCAGATTCTGGAGCGGTACCGTGTGGTGCAGCACGGCGTGGCTATGTATTTCGGTTCCGCCGAGCCGCTCAACCGCGAGCACCTCACGCGCCTCAAGAGCCTGGTGAAGCGCACCAAAACTCCCTGGCTCACCGATCATCTATGCTGGGGCAGCGTGGATGGCCGCTACACCCACGATCTGCTTCCCATGCCGTACACTTTTGAAGCGGCCGAGCTCACCGCGAGCAAGATTCGCGAGGCGCGCGACTTTCTGGAAGTGCCGATCGCGGTGGAAAACGTGAGCAGCTACGCGGAATTCCATGTCTCCGAAATGACCGAGTGGCAGTTCCTGAACGAAGTGGTGGAGCGGGCCGATTGCGGCATTCTGCTGGACGTCAATAACATTTATGTATCGTCGCGGAACCACAATTTCGATCCCTTTGACTACCTGAACGCCGTTCCCCCCGATCGCGTGGCGCAAATTCACATCGCGGGCCATTCGAAATTCGAAAAATACATCCTGGACACTCACGATCATCCCGTGATCGACCCGGTGTGGAAGCTCTACGAGCACGCCATCCGCCGCATCGGCGCGACTCCCACGCTGCTCGAATGGGACGACCGCATTCCGAGCTTCGACGAGGTCCACGCAGAAGCCCTGAAAGCCGCGAAATACCAGCCGGCATCGGCGGCTGTAGCCAAATGAATCTCCTCGAATTGCAGCGGCGGATGGCGAGCGCGATCATGGCGCCGCTGGGGCCGGGCGACCGCATCACGCGCGCGGCCGGCGCGGAAGCCGGCGCCATCGTCACCGCGAACGACCGGCTCACTTCCGCCGAGCGCCTGGAAATCTACGCTAAAAGCTACTGGTATCGCCTGCTCGACGCGCTCTACGACGATTTCCCCGGCTTGCGCGCCATCCTGGGAGTGCGCGCGTTCGATAAGCTCTCGCGCGCGTACCTGGCCGAATTGCCGTCGGAATCGTTCACCCTGCGCAATCTCGGCTCGCGCCTGCCCGGTTGGCTGGCGCGGCATCTGGAACATGCGGGCCGGAATCCCACGCTGGCGCTCGATATGGTGCGGCTGGAGTGGGCGCACGTGGTGGCGTTCGACGGTCTGGCGGAGAAAGTACTGGGTCCCGAAGATCTGCTGGAACTCACGCCGCAAATGACATTCCGGTTGCAGCCGTACGTGACCCTGCTGGCGCTGGAATATCCTGTGGACGATCTGCACCTGCGCGTGAGCGAACTCGCGGAAGGGCTCGGCGGCGCGAGCAATGCCGTGATGCGGCACCGGGAACGGCGCGCGGTCACGCGCTTCAGCCTGAAGCGCGAAGCCGTCTATCTCGCCGTGCACCGCATGAACGATTCGGTGTATTTCCGGCGGATGAATGCCGATGAGTTCCGTCTGCTCGATGCGCTGCGCGGCGCCAGACCGCTGGCTGAAGCGATCGACAGCGTTTTCGGCGAAAGCGATCTGGCGTTGGAGGATTTGCGCGGCAAGCTCGAAGAGTGGTTTCGCGGCTGGGCGGAGTATGGCTGGTTTTGCCATCCGGAGGGCGAATCGTGAGGAATCTGCTCGAACGCCTGTACCGGCTGCTGATTCGCGCGGCGGACTACCTGCAATCGCCTTTTCTGCTCGTTGTGCGCCTGTATTGGGGCTATCAGTTCGCCCAGGATGGATGGGGAAAGCTGCACAATCTCGGAAAGGTAACGGACTTCTTCAATTCGCTCGGCCTTCCCGCTCCGGGGCTGACCGCGGCTTTCATCAGCGGGCTGGAACTGGTGGGCGGAATCCTGCTGGCCATCGGACTCGGATCGCGACTGATCGCGCTCCTGCTCACCTGCAATATGCTGATGGCCTACATCACGGCCGACCGCGAGGCGCTGCTCTCGGTGTTTTCCGATCCCGATAAGTTCTACGGTGCGTCGCCGTACACGTACCTGTTCGCTGCGGTGATCGTGCTGATTTTCGGACCGGGTAAATTTTCGGTGGATGCATGGCTGGCGAAAAAATGGACCTCAGCGCCAAGATCGTAGCGCCGGTGAGCCTCTGGCTGACGGTGGGCGATGTAGCCCGCAGCGCGGCCTTTTATCGCGACGTGCTGGGGTTCGAAATCCATCAGGCCGGCGACGGCACCGAAGCCACCAGCGGTCCCGCACGGCTGCATTTCGATCCCGCCGGATCGGGCCCGGCAATTGTTTTCTTTGAGACAGACGACGTGGAAGCGATGCACTCTGCCATATGCTCGCGCGGCATTGCTGCCAGTGAACTGGTAAAGGTCAACTGGGTCAAGATGCGGATATTCGAGATCCGCGATCCCGACGGGAACACACTGTGGTTCGGACAATCGTACGACAAGCCGCACACGCCGCGGCCCGGCATGTTCCAGAAGGCGCTGCCGCGGCTGCCCCTGACCGATCTGGCCGCCGGACTCGCGCACTATCGCGATGTGCTCGGGTTCCGGGTGAATTATCAGGATGACAACATCGGCGTCATATACCGCGACGAAGTGAAGGTCCTGCTGATACCGCGGGACGAAGCTCATAAGGGCGTGGGGTCGGCATATTCTTACATCGAGAACGCCGACACATTGTGCGCCGAGATGCGCGCGTCGGGGGCGAATGTTGCGGGCGATCCGGTGAGCCTTCCCTGGGGCTTGCGGGAGTTCTCGGTCAAAGATCCCGAAGGCAACATACTGTACTTCGGGCAGACTTTCGAATGAGTCAAAGGCAAATTCAAGCATTTGCAAAAGGCACCGCTCCCTTGCGGTCGCGGCTCAGTAACGGCAACATGAATGAGCCGCGACCGGCGCCTGACCCAGAGGGCACTCCGCACGCAAGCGGTTCGCGTCATTCTGCAATTGCATTTTTCAGTTATGCGTTGAACGACAGCGCCTACTGAGCCGCGACCGCGAGGGAGCGGTGCTTTTCTCTGAATTTCGAATGACGCCACGCCGCATGTTATTCTGAGCTTTCGCTTGAGGGAACACAGAATTCTGAACACGCGCAAGCGGGTTGTCGTAGCGCTGGTTCACACCGTGGTTTTTCTCGGAGTCGCCATTTTAGGCTTCTTTTTCGCCGTCGCGCCGCTGCGCATGGCTTCCCCGCCTTCAGCCTGGATCGTTGCCGGAATTTATACCATCGTCAGTTCGGTGCTGCTATGGCTGACGGCCATCTCCCGCGGTAAGGTGGAGCGATTATACTTCGCGTTCGTTACCGTCAGCGCGAGTTTCGGACTCCTGCGGCAACTGCTCGGCGACCCATCGATGCACGCCGCGGTATACGTGCGGGTAGCGATGCTGGCATGCGCCGTAATCACGGGGTTCTGGATGCTAAGTTCCCCGGCGCAGAGTCTCCAGCGGATCGACGCGAGTTGCGCGGCGGGCGGGGCAGATTATCAAGAAACAACACCGCGAGGGAGCGGTGCCTTTCGTGCGTAACGACTAATTCTGCAAGTGCCTCCCGGCTGCAGCCGGTTTTCAGGCGGCACACCAGCGTCAATACGCGGCATCCGGCTAAAAGCCGGATGCCGGCAGGATTGCCTGCCCCACGAATCTCAGCGCTTCCCAGTACCGCGCCGCCACTTCATCCACCCCATGGCACGCCTGAATGTGCGCCGCCGCGCGCGCGCCGATGGCCGCCGCGACTTCCGGCATCCCCGCGACCAGCAGCATGTGGTCGCGCAGGGATTCGCGCTCGGCCGCGCCCGCGGCGATGCGAATGCATGCGTCCTCGGGAAATCGCGAGCATTCGAGCGAATCCGTCAGCATCACCGGCTTGCCGATGCCCATCATGCGGATGGCAATTCCCGACGTCTCGCCGGCCGCCGGATAGCGCAGATTGATGCACGCATCCACCGCACCGGCCGCGAGCCACCATTCGCGCTCGTTCAAATGAGGCCGCCGCAGAATGCCGGCCGATGAGAGCAACGGCCCGGCGGCGCGCTCCAGATCGCTCGAAACGAACTCTCCGGCCACCAGCAGCATGGTCCGCGGATAGACCCGATGCACTTCGCCGAACGCTTTCAGGACGGCCATCAGCCGTTTGGATTCCCGCAGGTACCCGAAAACGCCGAATAGAAAGCAGCCCGGATCCATCCCCCACCGCTGGCGCCAGCGGAGGGTCTCCGGCACTCCGACCGGCTCGCCCGGTCCCGCGAAGAGGTGCGGAATCTCGATCACGCGCGCCTGCGGCCCATAGCCGTCTGCGGCGTCAGAAAAATGTTCCGCCGCCACTCGCGCCGCCTCCGGATTGTGCACCACCACGGCCCGCGACCGCTCCACTACGCGCCGCAGCATGGGGTAATCGAAATAGCGGCGGTCCGTGGCCGACGACGCCCGGCCGCGCCACAATTCCCGCGCCAGCCCGCGATTCCATTCACCGTAGTTGTAGACGAACTCCTCGACGTATGCGGCTTCGTCCAGTTGGCCGAGCAAAAAATGGTGCAGCACAGAATCGTGCAGCACCACCACGCCCGGCTGCTCCAGCGCGCGCCGGTAAATGCCGGCATGCAGCGCATTGTTGCCGAGATGATAAAGCGCCACGTCGCACGAGGCCGGCGCAACTTCTACCGGACCGAGTTTTTTCATCCCGGCCAGCAGCGCCGAGGCGTAATCGGCCACTCCGGTACGCGCCGGCGGCAAAGGAGCGTAGAAGCCAACGGTCACGGCTTTTTCCGCTTGCCGAACAGCGCTGTCCCCACGCGCACGCATGTCGAGCCTTCTTCGATCGCCGTCTCCAGATCGTGCGACATCCCCATGGAAAGCTGCGGCAAACCGTGTTCTTCGGCCAGCTCTCGCAAACGCCGGAAATATCCGCGCGAAGCTTCGGGATCGTCCGACCACGGCGGCATGGTCATCAGCCCCAGCAGGCGCAGATTGGGGCACGCGCGCACAGCCGCGATCAATTCCGGCAACTCTTCGGGCGCCGCGCCGCTCTTCGCCTCTTCGGGCGAAAGCTTCACTTCGAGCATGACATCCACCGCGCGCGAAAACTCGTTCAAGCGCCGCGCCAGCCTGGGCGAATCCACAGTCTGCACAACTCGAAAAAGCTCCGCGGCCTTCTTCGACTTGTTCGATTGCAGATGTCCGATCAAGTGGTAGCGGGCATCTGCAAGGCCTGTGAGTTGCGGCGCTTTGCCTTCGAATTCCTGCACGTAATTCTCGCCGAAATCGCGCAGCCCGAGATCGTATGCCGCGCACACGGTCTCGGCCGGAAATATCTTGGTGACGGCCAGTAGCAAAATACCTGCCGGATCGCGCCGCGTGCGATCGGCCGCGCGAGCCATGCGTTCGCGCACCGTCCGCAGTCTGTCGCCGAGCGTGTCCATGGGCTTGTCCGTTTCAGTATAGCGGGCGCGCCCGGAAGCGAATTTTAACATCGGGAAAGTCATTTGCTAATCCCTTCGTAACAGTGCCTTGTTACACTGACCCTGCTCTAAATCACACGGAGGTCTAACCAGAAGTGCGTCTCGCAACCAACCCTCTAACTCTGCTTGTACTCGCAATTACTACGGCGGCCGCCATCCCGCTGTGCGCCCAGCAAGTCGGCGGTATCGTCGGCACGGTGGTGGATTCCACGGGGTCAGCGGTGCCCGGCGCTGCTGTCACAGTCAAGAACGTCGATACCAATTTTCAAGTGAAAGTGACGACGGCAATCACGGGATCCTATCAGGCGTCGAACCTGCCCATCGGAAACTACAACGTCAGCTTCAGCAAGGAAGGTTTTAAGACCGAAAATCACACTTCGATCCTGGTCTTCGGCGACCGCACCGCGACAGTGGATGGAAAGCTGGAACCCGGCGCCATCAGCTCATCGATCGAAGTCACGGCAACGCCTCTGCTCAACCGGGTGGACACCACCATCGGGTATGTGCTCGACGCGCAGGCCATAAACGACTCACCGCTGGGCACCGGCAGCTTTACCCAGCTCGCGATTCTCAGCCCCGGCCTGAGCGCGCAGTTCCTGAACGGATCGGGCAGCAATGCCGGCCTGGGAAATCAGGCGATCTACGCCAACGGCCAGCGAGCTTCGAGCAACAGCATCTCCCTCAATGGCGTCACCGCCGACAATCTGTTCAACGGCCAGACCACCAGCGGCGTGTCTTCCACGCGCTTCACGTTGAGCACAGGCGAGAATTTCCAGTCCGATAACAGCGTGCAGACGAGCGGTTCGGTATACGACGCCTCCGGCTCCCAAGAGCATCGCATCTCAGACCTCGTTCGGGGTCATCCAAAATACCATCGGCAGCCCGCGATTCCTGCAATTGTCGCTGGCGGTCATGTTCTAGCACGGCCACAACCGGCGGGGCAGGGCGGGAACGAGGCACTTGCAAAATTAGCGGCAAACCGCTTGCTTGCGGGGTGCCCTGGGCCGGACTCATTCACCGCGTGCTGAAACAACAGCGCCTACTGAGCCGCGACCGCAAGGGAGCGTGCTTTTGCTGTACGTTCGAAGAAAGGCACCACTCCCTTGCGGTCGTGGCTCAGTAATCTTTCACGGCTTCCGAGGGAGCGGTGCTTTTTCAGCTCCGAAAAACGGAAGACCGGCTATGAAAAACAAGAAAACAAGAGGCTTCCGGACCTGCTCATCGCCTTTTCTACGCCCTCCCACCTGGACGTGGCGTTAATTTTATTTTCACGCCACATCTCGTCACGGATTTGTAGCGATAAATCCAGTTGACGCGTGTTATGCTTTGGACCTGGACAAATCTCTGGGGTAGGAAACTACGTTGACGATACTCTCGCGCCAAAAGGGATCTCCGGAGGTTCTTGTCGCGGTGGGCAGCGGTTTGGATGTGTTTACTCCGAATCGACGGGCCCCCAGAAAATGGGGTCAGGAACTGATGAAAGAGAGGAGTCTCGCATGAGTTGGAAAGCAACAACTGTGGTGGGTCTGTTCATGACGGCATGCGCTCTGGCACAGAGCGTCGGCGGTTCGGCCGGTCTTTCGGGAGTTGTGAAAGATCCCTCCGGCGCGGCCGTTCCCAACGCTAAGGTGGTAATCTCGAGCAGTTCGCAGGGAACGCTGCGCACGATCGAGACCAATAACGCGGGCGCGTTCGCGGCGCCGGCATTGACTCCCGGGGCAGGGTACAAGGTTGCCGTGACGGCCGCGGGTTTTGCTCCCTACGAGTTGAACGATATCACGCTCGAAGTCGGCCAGAACCTCAATCTGAACGTGCCGCTGACCGTCGGCCAGACGTCCACTACGGTCGACGTGGTGGGCGCCGCCGAACTGCTGGACGATACCAAGGCGGACGTCTCCACGGTGGTCGACAACAAGCAGATTCAGGAACTGCCGGTGAACGGACGGCGCGTCGACTCGTTCGTGCTGCTCACGCCGGGCGTGTCCAACGACGCCACTTTCGGACTGCTCACCTTCCGCGGGGTGGCGGGAAACAATTCTTTTCTGATCGACGGCAACGATAACACCGAGCAGTTCTACGATGAAGACGCCGGACGCACGCGCATTCAATCGCAGATTTCACAGGACGCCGTGCAGGAGTTCCAGGTGGTCTCGGACGACTATTCCGCGGAGTACGGGCGTGCCATGGGCGGTGTGGTAAACACCGTCACCAAGAGCGGAACCAACCAACTTCACGGCACAGCATTCTACTACTATCGCAGCACCGGATTCGATGCGGCCGATACGTACGCCACCCTGAACATCCTCAACTCGGCGGGACAATCCGTCCCGACCCGCATCAATCCGCCTGAGAAACGCGTGGAGGGCGGCGGCACCATCGGTGGGGCCTTAATTAAGGACAAGCTCTTCTGGTTGCTGAACGGTGACCTTACCTATCGCCAGTTTCCGATGGTCGACAGTTATCTCGTGACCAACGTCACCAGCGCGGCAACGCAGAACTGGGTCACCACCGGATCTCAGGCCTGCGGCGCTCCCGCCACCCCCGCACAGTGCTCGGCCATCAACAACCTTCTGCCCCGGTTCTTCGGTTTAATTCCCCGCAAAGACGACAACGATCTGGCGTTTGGACGCTTGGACTATCACGCTTCCGACAAGCATGTCTTCACCGCCGAGTTCAATTTCCTGCGCTGGTGGTCTCCTAACGGCATTCAGACCGGTTTGAGCTCCACTACCGGCGCCGGCATCACCGGCAATGGTGACGACTCGGTGCGCGTGCGCAACGGAAAACTCGGCTGGACCTGGGTACCCAGCAGCACCTTCGTCAATAATTTCCACTTCGGCGTCGATACCGATCGCCAGGCTGATTCCTTTGACCAGGCGGAACTCGGAAGCGGTCTCCACTACCTCGATGTTTCCGTCGATGGTGTCCAGCTTGGACCTGCCACTTACCTGCCGCGCGTGGAGCCTAACGAAACCCGCTACGAATTCTCCGACGACGCCACCTTCGTAAAGAGCAATCACACCCTCAAATTCGGTTTCAACTTCTTCACTACCGAAGATTACAACTACTACATCAGCAACTATTTCGGCTCCTACACGTATACCAACCCCACGCTGTTTGCCGAGGATTACAGCAATGCCGCCGGCCAGGTGGGCATGGCTAGCGGGAAGAACTGGTCCGGATATTCGCAGACTTTCGGCAATCCCGTGGCCGACTACCGGATCAACGAACTCGCCTGGTACGTGAACGATCAATGGAAGGTCAATTCCAAGCTCACGGTCAATCTCGGCGTCCGTTGGGACAAATCGATGAGCATGAACTTTCCGATCACTAACCCCTCATGGCCGCAGACCGGCTATATCCACACGCCCAGCCACGACTTCTCGCCGCGCGTCGGCATGGCGTGGCGAATCGACAATAAGACCGTTTTTCGCGGCGGATTCGGCCTGTTCTATGCGCGCCTGCTGGGTGGTTTGATCGACAATCTGTGGACCACCAACGGCATCTACCAGATCGCCGATTCGCTCAGCGGCAGCAATTCCACGCAACTCGCGGCCGGTCCGAATTTTCCCAATGTCCTGCCGGCGGCGCCCACCGGCGCTTCGGTGTCTGCCGCGACCATCCAGTTCGCGGATCCCAACCTGAAAACCCCGTATTCCGCGCAGGCCAATATTACGCTGGAACGCCAGCTCACTTCCGATACCCTTTTGAGCGTGTCGGGAATTATGAGCCGCGGCATCCATCTCCTGGGATCCGTGGACCTGAACCTCAATCCGCCCACTACCAACTTTACCTACACCATTGACAATTCCAGTGGGCAGGCGGTCGGCACGTTTACCACTCCGATCTACACGACTCCGCGGCCGAATCCGGCTTTCGGATCGGTGATCGAGAACACCAACGGCGTGGACAGCGTTTACGATGGCTTGGCCGTTACGTTGAACAAGCGCTTCACCCACGGCCTCCAGATGCTCGGCTCGTACACCTGGTCCCACGAAATCGACGACGGCCAGGAGCAGGCATCCAATGCCATTTTCTTCAGCAGCCTCACCACGCTGTACAACGGCAACAATTCGGCGGAGCGCGCGAGCGGCTGGGAAGATCAGCGGCACCGCTTCGTTTACTCGTTCGTCTACGAGCCCCAGACGCATTTCAGCAACAGCGTCGTCAAGGCGATTCTGGGCGACTGGCAGCTATCCGCCATTGCGACTCTGGCCTCTGGGCGGCCGTATACGAGCCCCCAATTCAACGGCAGTCTGTGTACCACGGCGAATACCACCGGATGCGTGCAGCTTCCCGCCGGGCAGAGCTTGCTTTCCTCCTCGCACTTTGACGGGTTTAACGGGGGCTTCCGGGTAGGATTCCTGCCGGTGAACAGCATCCTGACGCCGGCGGGTTACCGGGCGGATGCCCGCGTAACGAAGTTCATCCCGATCAAGATCGGCGACCGCGATACCAGGCTGTCGCTCAACTTCGAAATGTTTAACGTGAGCAACTCTTGGTCGCCCACGGGAATGACGAGCGCCGAGTACAACCTGTCCAAGGGCGTATTCACCCCGAACATCTCCTCCGCTGGCATACCGGGATGGGGCGTCGGCAACGCCGATGGCGGATTCCCCGATGGCACGCAGGCGCGCCGCATGCAGATCAGCGCGCGCTACCAATTCTAACTAGGTTACGTGGGGCGGCCAATCCTGGCCGTGCCCATAGGGCCCCCACTGCTTTCCAGCAGGTCGAGCCGGCTGAAAGCCGGCTGCAGGCAAGATTGCCTGCCCCACAAAAATCCTCAAAAGGCAGGCGCTCAGGCGCCTGCCTTTTTTTCTGCGTCGTCGGAATTCTCGCCGGCGTCCGGACCGGGGCCGGCCCGGTCCGCATCCACATAAAACCGCTTCCCGCACGACCGGCAGTGGCGCGGCACTTTCCCCATCCCTTCCATGAACATATCGCGAATTCCGCGGGGCATGGAAGGCACGATATCCCGCCGCCGGCACCGGGGGCATCTCAGCTCCCCCGGCTTGACATCGATACGCTCGTGGATCTCCAAACCGGCAGTCTAGCAGAACCGCACGAACTCGTCGATTCGACCCAGTGCGGAATGTTAGGCTGGAAATCGTGCGAAGCCTGTTGATCTTTCTTTCGCGGCGTAAACTCCTGCGAAAGTGGATGGAAACCTCACCGCTGGCGCGGCGTCTATCGTCCCGGTTCATCGCCGGCTCCAACCTCGACCAGGCGCTGGACGTCTGTCGCGACCTCAATTCGGAGGGGGTCACCGTCACTTTGGATGTCTTGGGCGAGAGTATCTCGTCTCTCGAAGAGGCTGCCGCGGCGCGCGATGCCTATTTGCGCACGCTCTCGACGATTCACGACCGCGGAATTCAGGGTAACGTCTCCCTCAAGCTGACGCAGTTCGGGCTCGATCTCTCCACTGAGGTTTGCCGGTCGAACGTGGCCCAACTGGTGGAACGCGCCGCCAACCTGAATGGGTTCGTTCGCGTAGATATGGAATCGAGCGAGTATACCGACCGCACGCTCGACTTGATCTGCGACCTGCACGCCAAATATCGCTCGGTGGGGACCGTAATCCAAGCCTATCTCTATCGCAGCAAAGGCGATATCGAGAGGCTGAACGGGCGCGGCATCCGCGTCCGGCTGTGCAAGGGCGCTTATCTCGAGCCCGCCGGCGTGGCCTTCCCGAAAAAAGCTCAGGTTGACGCTAACTATATCGAACTGATGCGGTTACTGCTCGACAAAGGGGCCTATCCGGCCATCGCCACACACGACGAAAAGATGATCGCCGCCACCAAAGCGCACGTGGAATCGCGCCGGATCTCCCGCGATGCCTTCGAGTTCCAGATGCTCTATGGGATTCGCCGGGATTTGCAGCGCCAGTTGGCCAAGGAAGGCTATCGGGTGCGCGTCTACGTGCCGTACGGCGAAGCCTGGTACCCCTACTACATGCGCCGGCTCGCCGAACGTCCCGCTAACCTGTTGTTCATCCTGCGGAATATGTTCCGATAGCTGCCTGGCGACAGCTTGCTTCCCCGCCGCCCCCCGTTAGAAACTAAATATAGACGACGGGAGTCTAAGGAGTATGCGCTACTGGGCCTATCTCGTGGGGAAGTTGGTCGTGGCGGCGGGACCGCTCTACGGTCTGCTGATTCTCCTCGAGCGGAAGTTCCCTGCCCCGCCGAAGGAAGCGTGGCCCAGGCTGCACAACATGAATGAGGAACTGGCCGGATTGCTTTGGATGCTGGCTTGGTTCCTGCTTTGCGCCGCCGTCCTGTACCTGATCATCTGGGACCAGCGGCGCCGCTGCCGCGTTTGCCTGCGCCATCTGCGCATGCCGATCGAGACCGGCTCGCGCAGCTACATGCTGCAATTGGGCCGGCCGGCCATCGAGTCCATTTGCCCATATGGGCACGGAACTCTGAAGGAAGACGAATTGCAGATCACCGGGCGCGATACGCCGGAGTGGAAGGCGCATTCCGACGATATCTGGGACGAGTTGTGCGCCCCCAACCAGGATAACGGCCGGGAACCGTGAACCCCGTTCCTCGCTGGCGCATCGTGGCTGGTTGCCTGGTGCTGGCGGCGATGGCATTCTTGGCCATCCTCTTCACCCCGGTATACGTTCGCAACTTGAAACTGCAGAGCTATGTGGACCAATTGACACACACCGTGGGGAACGCGCAGCAGCCGGACGAGATCTTGCGGGAACAGGTCTTGGAAAAGGCTCGTCAGCTAGGCCTTCCAGTGACGGCCGATAACGTGCGCATCTATCGCAAGGATGGATTGCGCATCGACGTGCAATATGAGGTGACGGTGAGCGCGCCGCTGTATCGCGTGAACATCCATTTTTACCCCGGCGCAGGCAGCCGGTAATGAGCCGCGACCGCAAGGGAGCGGTGCTTTTTGGGTCTGCTCGATGAAAAGGTACCACTCCCTCGCGGTCGTGGCTCCTAACCGGGCAGCATGCGAGAATGAGGTTTAGTGCCCACGAAACCTAAAAACGGCGGCATGCGGCTTCGCATCCCCCGCAATTCGGCGTTCGCAAAGTTCTTCCTGGGACCCGTGGGACGAATCGTCATCATGGGAGGCGCCGTCTGCACCATCCTGGTGATGGCGGTGTTCATCTTCTTCTACGCCCGTTTTTCCAAGGTGATCGACGAGAAACTGGCCGCCGGTCCGTTCGCCAACAACGCCAAGATTTTCGCGGCGCCCGAATCCGTAGGCGTCGGCGACGCCATCAGCCCCGTTGAAATCGCCTCCGAACTTCGCCGCGCCGGATATTCCGAGGCGCGCGGCAATCCCACCGGTTCCTACGAGCTCCGACCCAACGAAATCACCATCATTCCCGGCCCCGATTCCTATTTCGACCAGCAGGCCGGCGTCATCAAATTCGCGAGCGGCAGGATTTCGCAGATCGTCTCCCTGCAGGACAATACTTCGCGCAGCCAATACCAACTGGAGCCGCAGCTCATCACCAACCTATCCGGCGCGAGCCGCGAGAAACGGCGCATGGTGAGATTCGCCGACGTCCCGACGGTGCTGGTCGAGGCGGTCACTTCCGCCGAAGATAAACATTTCTTTCAGCACAGCGGGTTCGACCCGATTCGCGTGGTGAAGGCCGCCTACGTGGATATCAAGAAGGGCCGCCGCGCGGAAGGCGCGTCCACGCTCAGCATGCAGCTCGCCAAGAATTTCTTTCTCGAGCAGGACAAGCGTTGGACCACCAAGGCGGCCGAAGTCATCATCACCCTGCAGCTCGAGCAGAAGCTCACCAAGCAGGAGATCTTCGAGGATTACGCCAACCAGGTCTACCTGGGATCGCGCGGTTCCTTCCGCATCCACGGCTTCGGCGAGGCGGCGGAAGTTTTTCTCGGTAAGGATCTCAGCCAGATCACTCTTCCGGAAGCCGCGCAACTGGCCGGCACCATCCAGAACCCCGCCATCTACGATCCGTTCAACCACCCCGAGCACGCCCGCGACCGCCGCAACCTGGTACTCAGCCTCATGCGCGCCAACGGGTTCATCGGCGACCGCGATTACGCCACCGCCATCGAAGCGCCGCTCACGGTAGCCAAGACAGCCGCTCAGTCCGCCGAGGCGCCTTATTTTGTCGACCTGGTGAACAGCACGCTCCAGGACATGTTCAAGGACACGGACTTCCAGGCGAACGCTTTCCGTGTCTATACCACGCTCGATCTGCGGCTCCAGCGCGTCGCCGCCGATGCCATCGCGAGCGGCATGAAAAAGGTGGACGACATCCTCAAGCACCAGCGGCGATTCAAAGGCGAGACGCCCCCTCAGCCGCAAGTGGCGCTGGTAGCCATCGACCCGCATACCGGTGCGGTGAGAGCCGTCGTGGGTGGCCGCAATTACGGCGCCAGCCAGCTCAACCATGTGTTGGCCAGCCGCCAGCCGGGATCGTCGTTTAAGCCTTTCGTCTACGCCGCCGCCATGGATACCGCGGTGGAAGGCGGACGCGAAGTCTTCACGCCGTCATATGAAGTAATGGATGCGCCCACGACTTTCTGGTGGAACGGCCAGGAATACCGGCCCAAGAATTTCGAAAACGAGAGCACCAACCGGATGGTCTCGCTGCGCTACGCGCTGTCGCACTCGCTCAATATTCCCACTGTGGCGCTGGCGGAAAAGGTGGGATTCGATGCCGTGGTGCAAATGGCCCGCCGCGCCGGTCTGAACGACCGTATCCAGCCCACTCCCGCGGTGGCGTTGGGCGCCTACGACGTGACGCCTTTCGAAATGGCCGGCGGGTATACCATGTTCTCCAACGGCGGCCGCTACGAGAAGCCCGATTTTCTGGAACTGGTGCGCGATCAGGCCGGCAAGGAGCTCTACCAACATCGCGAACAGGGCAAACAGGTGCTGGATCCGCGCGTGGCGTACATCGTCACCAACATCATGGAGGACGTGTTGATCCACGGCACCGCGGCTGGAGCGCGCGCCGCCGCCGGCTTCGAAGCTCCTGCCGCCGGAAAGACGGGTACCTCCTCCGGTTTGCGCGACGGCTGGTTCGCCGGCTACACTTCGGAGCTGCTATGCGTGGTGTGGGTGGGGTTCGACGAGAACCGCGACCTGGATATCCAAGGCGCGAGCTCCGCGGCGCCGATCTGGATGGATTTCATGAAGGCCGCTTTGAAGTATCGCGAATACCGCGACACCAAACCGTTCGAAGCCCCCGATGGCATCGTCAGCATCGATATCGATCCGGACACCGGCTACCCCGCGACTCCCGCGTGCCCGACGCACGTTACCGAGGTTTACATCGCCGGCACGCAGCCGGTGGGCGCCTGCCCCAAGCATGGCGGCCGCATGATCACTACCACGTCCTCCGGCTGGGACGCCACCGCGCAGGACTCGACGCCGCCTCCCGAACCTGCCGCCGGTTCGGGCGACCACATGCCGCGCGTTACCGGAACGGGCGGCGACGGTCAGGTAAACGCCGGGGCCGTGGCCCATCGCGCCGCCAACCAGATTCCTCCCGACGCGGCTCAGAAGCAACCCGATCAACCGCCGAAGAAGGACTCGAAACCCAGCTTCCTCCGCCGGCTGCTGAATGTGATTAAATAAAAACCATAGGGGGCCGCTATGGTCTTTCGTCCTCTCCTCATTGCGGTTGCGGTAGGGGTGTCGGGGATGGCCTTCGCTCAAACGGGGAACTCCATTCTTGAAGAAGGCAGGACGCCCGCGCCTGCTTCGGCACTGGCCGACAATCCAAACGACAAAACTGAAATTACTGCGGAAGTTCGCGGCGACATCTTCATGGCGAAAAAGCAGTATCGGGAAGCCATCGAGGCATTCAAACAAGGTTCGCCGAAAGATCCCGTCCTGTGGAACAAGGAGGGAATCGCTTACCACCAGATGCTGCAGCTCGATCAGGCGCTCAAGAGCTACCAGCAGGCCGTCAAGCTGAGGAAAGATTACCAGGAAGCCATCAATAATATCGGAACGATCTATTACGCGCGCAAAAACTATCGCCGCGCCATCACGTACTATGAAAGGGCTCTGAAATCGGCGGCGGAATCGGAACGTTCGGCCGCGATTTACAATAACCTCGGAACGGCGTACTTCTCTCGTAAACAATACAAGCAGGCGGCCGATGCGTTTCAGACGGCCTTGAAGCTCGATCCCGACGTATTCGAACATAACAGCACATACGGGGTCCTGCTCGAGGAGCGCAGCGTCCAGGAACGCGCGAAATATCACTACTACCTGGCCAAACTATACGCCAAAAACGGCCGCAACGAGTTGGCCCTGCAATACCTCAGGAAAGCTTTGGAAGAGGGGTTCAAGGAGAGAAAACAATTGCAGACCGACCCGGAATTCGCGGCTTTGCGGGACACAAAGGAGTTTAAGGAACTGCTCGCGTCGGAGCCGCGTGTCCTCTAAGCCTCTGTGGGGCAGACTTCAGTCTGCCCCACCGCGCAAAGTGAGCAGTCGCCGCTTTTTCGCGGTCTTCATTCTCTTAGCTATCGCGATTGTTGCCTTCACGGCCTGTCGCCGCGAACCGCGCCGGCCGGCCGTGGAACGGATCGCCATTCTTCGCTTCGAGAACCTCGGGGCCGATCAGGCCAGCGACTGGATGGGCCGCGCGTTCTCCGAGATCATTACCTCCGAACTCGGTGACATTCAGGGCATCTACGCCATTCCCTCCACCCGCATTCACGCCATCGAGGCCGCGATGGGCGGCCGGCCGGTAGCCGCGCCCGGGATTTCCGCCGAACGCGCCGCCGCCCTCGCCGCCGGCGCCACCAAAATCGCCTTCGGGGAGTACGCCATTCGTGGCGCAAGGCTCGCCGCTCGCATGACCGTCGAAGATGAGTTCACCGGCCGGATGACCGTCCTCGAACCGGTGTCCGCGCCCCCCGGCGATATCGTATCGGCAGCTTCCGGACTGGCGCGCGAAATCTCCGCGCGCGCTAAGCCCTACAGCACCAAGAACCCCTTCGTCGTGGAAACGCACGTGAAGGCGTTCGAGCATCTCGGCAACGCCGACACCGCGGAAGACTTGCAGAAGGCGATCGCCGCCGATCCGAATTTCGGTCCGGCGTACCGCCAGTTGGCGCAGATCAAAATTCAGCAGAAGGATATCCCGGGCGCGAAGGAAATCCTGGCGCGCGGTCTGGCTCGCGGAAATCAGATGTCCGACGTTGAGCGCGCTCTGCTTCAGCTCGAAGACGCCAATCTGCGCAACGATTCCAGGCTTCGCGTCGAGGCGCTCACTTCGCTCACCGCGGCCGATCCCCACAATCCCGAGGCATGGCAGGAACTGGCCGCGGCCAGCGTGGCGTCGCATCGATACCAACAGGCGGTCGACGCGTTCCTCAAGGCCGCCGCGCTTCAGCCCGACGATGCCAATGTCTGGAACCAGCTCGGATATGCCGCGGCTTATGCCGGAGATGCCGGTGCCGCCGCCGATGCCATCGAGCGGTACCGGCAACTCGCGCCCGATAGCGCCAATCCGCTCGATTCCCTGGGCGACGTCAACCTGATCGCCGGCCGGCTCCCGCAGGCGCAGGAAATCTACCTTCAGAACGCCAAGAAGTTTCCCGAGTTTTTCGCGGGGCTGGATTTTCTCAAAGCCGCCATGGCGCATCTCATGACCGGCGACGTGAGTGGCGCCGATGCGCTCGCCGCGCAGTATTTCGATGCGCGCGCCACCGCCAAGGACCCGGCCATTGAGTATCGCAAGGCGCAATGGGCTTGGATCAGCGGCCGCCGCAAGACGGTGTGCCAGCAGATGGCGCAACTCGCCGGGTCGGCGCAGGGCGCGCTCTCCGCGCACCTGTATGCCGAACTGTCCATATGGACGTTGATGCTGGGCGATCGCGAAGGCGCGGCGAATCTCGCGCGTAAGGCGGCCAGTGTCGAGGCGCGCACGGTGGGCCCGCAAGTGGCGCTGGCGCGATTTTTCTCGCAACCCCCGGCGTCTGCAGCGGAATGGCAGGCGCGCGAGAAAACGCTGGCGCCGAATCCCGAACAGGCGGCCCTCGGCAACGTGGCATTGGTGGACGCGCTCCTGCTCGCCAAGGAATTCCCGGCGGCGCTGCCGTTGCTGAAGACGATGTACGAGAACGGGAACGCGGCGGCCGACGAAGGGCTGCCGGTTCTTTTGGCCTGGGCGTACGTGGAGACGGGACACATTCCGGAAGCGGCGGAACTGCTGCGGGCTAATCCTCCGCTCTCCAACGCCGGCCTCACATGGTCGACGTCGCTGTACTTCCCGCGCCTTTTCTACCTGCGCGCGGTGGTCGCCGAAAAGCAGGGCAAAGCCGATCAGGCCCGCGAGAATTGGCGCATCTTCCATGCTCTCTCCGGCCCCGATGCGATGATCTGGGGCGAAGAGCAGCAGGGGAAATAGAGCCGCTAACTAATCAGATGACCACTCTCAAATCAAGGGAGCAGTGCTTTTTGATGTCTGGTCGATGAAAAGGGCACCACTCCCTCGCGGTCGTGGCTCGTCAATACTTCACAGTTTCTTATGGTCGTGGCTCCGAAGTCCTTGCCGAGCCGCGATCGTAAGTAAGAGAGCGGATGCGCAATTGCTTTTGACGCCGTGTTTATTGCATCAATTGCATGTACGCGCGGCGGGCGTCCGTGTCGCCCGGGTAAGGATGTTCCAGGTATAACTCGAGCGCGCGGCGGGCGCGCGCGCGATCGCCGGTCCGCAGGAAGTAATCGCCCAGCGTGCGCGCGCATCCCGGCAGGTCGGGATCGTGCTCCACGTGCAGCCGGCATTCGGCGTCGAGATGATCGTAGAGGCGGCTGGCATCGAGCGCTACCATGCCCGGAGAAAGATCGCGCACGAAGACCAGCGCCTGCGCGTCTTCATACACCAGCTTCCAATCGGCGCGCGCCAGCACCAGCGAGTACAGCGTGCCGGCGTTGTATTCGAAGGCATTGGCCACGATAGCGCCGATCCCGTACTTGGCGAGTAGTGCGCCGCGTGACGGATCGTTGGGCGGAGCGGCGAGGATAGTGCGGTAATCCTGAAAGACCGATTCGCTGAGCGCGCGGCCGTCGATAAAGACACGCTGCCCTTTCCAGATGAGATAGCCGCCGTACTCGTAAGTATTGAAGAGTGGCGCGGAGATGTGGTGATCGCTCAGAAACGCGGCGGCGCCGGCGGGAAATCGCCATTCCGCCACGCGCAACTGGAAGAAGTGGCCGTTCACGCATGCAATGACGGCAAGCCCCGCGATCGACACTTTCGCGAACAGAGGCAGCCACCGCTTCCAGGGGAAATAATCGCCAATCAGCACCGGCGCCAGCAGCCCGATGAGCATCTCGTTGCGAAACGCGGTGACGGAAGCGGCTGCGAAAGCCGCGAACAGGATCCAATCGGACACCCGTACGCGCTTCCACGAGAGCAGCAGCGCGAGCGTCGCGCCGTACAGCAGAAGATCGAAGGCGTAAGGGGGGCCCCACAAATCGGCGCGCGACCATTCGATGAGGGTGGATTGCAGCGGGCTCCGCCGGTAACGCAGCACGGTAGCGAGCGCCGCATAGCCGTTGGGATTGAGGCCCGAAAGGACGACCGCGAGGCCGCTCATGAACAGCACGCGGCGTGCGTCCGGCGCGCGGCGCACGAGCGCTTCGGCCGCGTACGCGCCGCATACGATCCAGCCGAGAAAGAATCCGCCGTGGCAGTTGGCCCAAACTACCGCGAGCACCGGCAACAGCCACAGGCGCCGCCGGCTTTCGAAGATCGCCAGGAACGCCGCGGTGAAGACATAGCTCAGGATGCCGGGACGGTCGCGGTCGAACTCGATGGCGAGCGCGGCGGCCGCAAGTGCCGCGGCAATGCCCCACATCGCCGACCCCGTGCGGCGCCAGGCTACCCAACCGGTCAACCCGCACAGAACCGTCAACAGCAGTGCCTTCCATAGGACGACCGCGCCGAATCCGCCGGCGCTGTAAATGAGATACCACACCGCCTGCGCCAGCCATTCGTGGGTGAGATTGAAGCGCCGCGTGGCGGCCTCATCGGGCGAGACGGGAGCGGCGGAAGCCGTGGTGTATGCGAACGGATCGGGCACCGGCAGGCGATGCTCGCTGACGATGAGCTGGCCAGTCTTCAGGTGCCACCAGAAATCCGGATCGACGATTTCGGTGGAGAATACGCCCAGCAGCAGCACGGCGGTGAGCGCCAATAGCACAGGCACGAGCCATCGCGGCGCGGGTTTGGAGACAGGATCGGACTTCCGCAAACTTCGAGGATAACAGGACCGCCCGCTATGCGTTATGATGGCGTCCACCATGCGTTCAGTGATCCTAGCGGCCCTGCTGGCGCTTGCCGCGTTCGCGGCGGAGCCCGTCAAATTCGCCGTTCCCGACAAAGTTCCCGACCGCTTCACCCCCGCCGCTTTCGGCGATCAGCGCATCGACGGCATTCTCGCCGACCGCATGCGCGTCAACCTCGAAGGCCGCCTGCTGCACGTCGACGAAAAGGCGCTCATCGATTGCTTCGCCCATCGTCCCGGACCGCAGGATTGGGCGGGTGAGCACGCGGGCAAATTCCTGCACGCCGCCACCAACACCTGGCTTTACACCAACGACCCGCGTCTCAAGACCCTCATGGATCGCATGGCGCGCGAACTCATCGCCACCCAACTACCCGATGGCTACCTCGGCACCTACACCGACGACCAGCGGTGGACCAGTTGGGACGTGTGGGTACACAAGTACGACCTGCTCGGGCTGCTGGCGTACTACCAGGCCACCGGCTACCAGCCCGCGCTCGAAGCCGCGCGCAAGATCGGCGATCTGCTCGCGCGCACGTTCGGGACCGGCCCGGGCCAGCGCGATATCATCGCCGCCGGCACGCACGTCGGCATGGCTGCCACCAGCGTACTGGAAGCGATGGTCAATCTGTATCGCTTCACCGGCGACATCCGCTATCTGAACTTCTGCGATTACCTGGTGCGCTCGTGGGACCAGCCCAACGGGCCGAAAATCATGGCGTCGCTCCTCTCCACGCAAAGCGTTTTTCACACCGCCAACGCGAAAGCCTACGAGATGATGTCGAACCTCGTGGGGCTGGTGGAACTATACCGCGTCACGGGAAAAGCGCAATATTTGCGGCCGGCGGAAATCGCCTGGAGAGACATCGTGGCGCATCGCCTCTACGTCACCGGGACGACGAGCGCGAGCGAACATTTTCAGGATGACGGCGTCCTGCCGGGCGAGGAATCGTCGAATGTGGGCGAAGGCTGCGCCACCGTCACGTTCCTGCAACTCACGTGGCAATTGCTGCGCGCGACTGGCGAATCGCAATACGCCGACCAGCTCGAACAGACGGTCTACAATGCCCTTCTCGGCGCGCAGGACGCGGCTAATGGGAATATCTGCTACTTCACGCCGCTCGACGGCCGGAAATCGCCCACGCCGGGCATCAATTGCTGCGTGTCGAGCGAACCGCGCGGCATTTCGATGATCCCGCAGCTCGCGTGGGGACGCCGCGGCGATGGCCCCGCGATTCTGTTCTACGTGCCGGGGCGAGTGTCGCTCGGCAGTTTGTCCATCGAGTCGCGCACCAACTATCCGCTGAACGGCAGCGTGGAGCTCACGGTGAATCCAGCGAAGACATCGCGATTCGCGCTGGATCTGCGCGTGCCATCGTGGACCGCGCGCTATGAGGCCACCGCCGGCGGGCGAAGCTACCGCGGCGAGCCTGGCAGATTTCTCGCCATCGATCGCGAATGGGCGCCCGGCGACAAAGTGCAGATCGAGATGGATCTCACCACTCGCATCGTTCCCGGCGGAGCGAGTTATCCGTACAGCGTGGCGATCGCGCGCGGGCCGCAGTTTCTCGCGCTGGAGAGCGCGGTGAATCGCGGACTGGCGGACATGCAGGCGGCCGGACCGCGGAGCGCGGAGGTAAAGCTGATCGATGTGTCGGACCAGCTTCCGTCCACCTGGATCGGCAAGCAGGCCTACCGTATGGAGGGCCTGGTCGCGGGCCGGCCGCGCGATCTCGTCCTGGTGCCATTCGCCGACGCGCTCACGTACCGGGTGTGGCTGCTGCGGCCATAACGGCGGTTACTGAGCCGCGACGGCTCTTACTGAGCCGGGCCCAGAGGGCACCCCGCAAGGGAGCGGTGCCTTTCTTCTTACGCTAACCTAAAAGTTCGATGAGCCCCGCGGACCAAATCCAGCAGCTTCTGGCGCGCAAACCCGGCCTCAAAACGCAGCAGATTGCGGATGAGCTCGCGCTCGAGCGTTCGCAGGTAGTCGCCGCGCTTCACAGTCTGCGGAGCGGTGAAATCACGCAGGATAACGCGTACCGCTGGTGGACGCGAAATGCGTCGCCGCAGGCCTCCGGCGCCGCGCCCGCGCCGCGGACTTTTCTGGCCAACCTGTGCCGCTATTATCTGGAGTGCCTGTCGCGCGAAAGCGGGTCCGGAATCAGTCTTCTTGCCGACAGCAGCGACTATGTGCCGTTGGCCGAGCTTCCATTTGTCCGGCCCGGCCACGAACTTTGGGCCACCGATCGCGCCACCAAGCGACTGGTGCAGAAAGTGCGGCGCGAGCAGGGCCAGCTTACGCTCTACATCGGGTACGCCGTTCGCCTGCGCCCCCTGTTCGTGCGCAATCACGACGAGATGCGCGTCGAACCGGTGCTGCTCTATCCGGTGGAAGAGCGGCTCGACGAACCGGGCGCGCCGCTGCGGCCAAAGGGCGGAGTACCGCTGTTCAATATGGAAGTGCTCAAGACGCTTCCGGCGGCCGATAGCGGCAACCTGATCGACGAGGCCATCCATCTCGCCGAAGAGCTTGGCCTGGCCAATCCCGAAGAAGACCTGCCGGAGTGGGACGAGATCGTGATGCGCCTGGAGCGCAGCCGTCCCGATTGGGACTGGCGCGAAAGTCTCGATCCGTACGCGCTATCGAATGACATCCCGCTCGCCGAACTCACCACGCGCGGCATCTACAACCGCGCCGTGCTGTTCGCCGGAACGCGGTCGCCCTACACGTACGGGCTGGAAATCGAACTGCGCAAGCTGATGCAATTGGACGAAGCCGCTGTGCGCGAAACCGCGCTGGGACAATGGCTGCGCGGCGAGAATCTCGATTCTCCGTCCGCCGAAGACCGCCCGATTCTGGAAGTGCTGCCGCTCAATACCGAGCAGCGGCAGGCCGTGGTGCAGGGTCTGAGCGCGCCGCTGACTGTGGTGACCGGCCCGCCGGGAACGGGCAAGTCGCAGGTGGTCACGTCGCTATTGGCCAACCAGGCGTGGCTGGAATCGAGCGTGCTGTTTGCCAGCAAGAACAATCACGCGGTGGACGTGGTGGAGCAGCGCATCAACGATCTCGGGCCGTATCCGCTGCTGCTGCGGCTCGGCAAGGAAGAGCATCACGCCCGCGTGGCGCAGCATCTCACGTCGGGATTGGCGGAGACAGCGAGCCCGGATGCCGCGGCGCGCCACGACTGGCTCCAGCGCGCGCACCGGCAGGATTGCGACCGTTTCGCCGCCGTTCAACGCGAGATTGCCGTGGTGATGAGCTTGCGGAACGCGGTGGACGATGCGGAGCGCGCCGCCGAACCGGCGCGGGCGCTTTTTGGCGAAGCGCGATTCGCCGCGCTTCGTTCGGCCGATCTCGAGAGTGTGCGGCGCCGTCTGGGTGCATTCACCGCGGCGCTGGCGGCGGCAAGGGAATCCGCGCAGACCGCCGTGAGCCGGCTGTTGGGCGATTCGCGCCGCCGCTTCGAGCGCGTGGAGGAGACCGCGCGCGATCTCTCCGGCGATGCCCGCGAGCTCGGCCTCGTGTTTCCGGCGGGCGTGCCCGGCATCGAGACATGGGACGCCTTCGCGCAGGAGTGCGCCGGCCGGTTGGAATGGGCGGAGCGCGTACGCGCGTACGGTGCGGGGCTCGACCGCCTGCGCGCCGCCCGTCCGCTCGAACAACTGGCGCGGGACCTGACTGCCATAGCCGACGAATCGGCGCACACGTCGCTCGAGTTATGGCAATCGTGGCTCCGCCTGCGCCCGAGCCGCTGGACTCCCGAAAAGCGCAAGGTGCTCAGCGAGTACGTCTCGCTCCTGCAGATGATCGCCGGCGGCGATGGCTATGACGAAGGCGCCGGACGCCGCGTTTTTCGCCGCTACTACAGCCTGTTTCCGAAGGTCGCGAAAATCCTGCCATGCTGGGCGGTGACGTCGCTCTCCGCACGCGGGCGGCTGCCGTTCGAGCCCGGAATCTTCGACCTTGTAGTAATCGACGAAGCCAGCCAGTGCGATATCGCTTCCGCGCTGCCGCTGCTGTATCGCGCGCGGCGCGCCGTGATCATCGGCGACCCGCTGCAACTGAAGCATGTCAGCACACTGGCTCCGCAGCAGGATCGCCTGATGCTCGCGGCGCACGGTCTCGCCGAAGGACACGCCGCCTGGGCGTACTCGGTGAATTCGCTCTTCGATCTGGCACGAAGCTGGTGCCGTTACGAAGATCTCGTAAACCTGCGCGACCATCACCGTTCGCATCGCGACATTATTTCCTTTTCGAACCGCCATTTTTATCGCGGCGCGCTGCGCATCGCCACCGATCACGAGCGGCTGAAACGCCCGCCCGCCGAGGGAGATACGGCCGGCCCCGCGGTGCGATGGAAGGAGATTCAGGGCAAGGTGGTGCGGCCCGCGGGCGGGGGCGCGCTGAATCCGCCGGAAGCCGAGGCGGTGGCCGCCGAGGTGCGCAAGCTGGTGGTGGATCTCGGGTACAACGGTGCGATCGGCGTCGTCACGCCGTTCCGCGCGCAGGCGAATCGCATCCGCAATCTGGTTCATCAGGATCGCGATCTCGCGCATCGCCTGGCGGCCTTGCAATTTGTGGTGGACACGGTCCACGGCTTTCAGGGCGACGAGCGCGACGTGATTTTCTTTTCGCCGGTGGTGTCGGCGGGTTCTACCGACAGCATGCTGCGCTTTCTGAAAAATCACGTCAATCTTTTCAATGTGGCGATCACGCGGGCGCGCTCCGAACTGGTGGTGGTTGGCGACCGCCAGGCGGCACTCGATTCGGGCGTCAGTTATCTCGCTCGTTTCGCCGAGTACGTGCGCGGGCTCGCGCCGCGCGAACCGGGCCGCGGGCCTAGCGCCGCGGCAAGCCCGGAATATCCGCCCGTCGACCACCCCGAGCAGGTGTCCGAGTGGGAGCGCACGCTCTATCGCGCACTTTACGCCGCCGGCATCGCGCCCGTTCCGCAGTACGAAGAGGCGCCCTACACGCTCGATTTCGCGCTGTTCCACGGGGAGCGCAAGCTGGACATCGAAGTGGATGGCGAGAACTACCACCGCAACTGGGATGGCGAGCTCTGCCGACGCGATCAGCTCCGTTCGCGGCGGCTGGCGGATCTCGGTTGGGACATCATCCGCTTCTGGGTGTACGAAATTCGCGAGGACCTGGATGGCGCTGTCCGGCGCGTGAAAGCCTGGATGGAAAACGAGTGAGTCAACTGCGCGTGTTGCCCGGGCTTTATGCGGTGTGCCGGCTCCCCGCGGATGCTGACGTTTCCGCGTCATTCTTTTCGGTCACGCGAACTGCCGAGGAGCTATCGGTGGTGTGTGCCGAGAGCGATGCGCCCGCGGGCGCACCTTGCGAGCGTGGATTCCGTATCTTCGAGGTGGCCGGCCCGCTGGATTTCTCGCTCACCGGCGTGCTGGCAGCGATCGCCGCGCCTCTGGCGCAGGTGGGCGTCAGCATTTTCGCGATCTCGACATTCGATACGGATTATGTATTGGTGAGGGAGCACGATCTCGCGAAGGCGGTGGAAGCGCTTCGCGGCGCGGGTCACCGCGTCTCGTAACGCAAGATATCGGCGACTTTCAATTTGCCACGATCGCCGAAATGTACGGGCACCTCAGCATCGGCGCGATAGGTCACCGTAGTTCCGTCGGGTGTGGCAACCTTAATCTGTCTGCGATCGGGATCGATTACCCAGAATTCGAGCGATCCGTTCGCCAGGCAGATCTGTTCTTTTTCGTAGAGCCCGATTACCGTATTGGAAGGTGACAGGACCTCGACCACGAGTTCCGGAGCGCCGTGGATATTGTCGTCTGGGTTGGCCGCGCGAAAACGTTCTGCCGAGACGTAGGCCACGTCCGCGACCCACAGTTCGTGCTCCGGAAGGGGGCGGTACGCGACTTCCTTGTCTACGTAACTTCCGGATTCCGCGAGGGGCTCCAGCAACTTACAGAGCTTGCGTTGAATCAACGAATGTTTGAGCTTGGGGCGGACCACAGCTACGACCTCTCCATGGCGAAGTTCATGATAGACCGCACCTGAATCTTCAGGCAGCTCCCGAAACTCATCGACCGTCAGGGGGCGCGTAATGGACGCCATAAGCGTATTATATGCCTCTCCGATTCACCCAAAATAGCACCAGCGCCATTCCGAACGCGCCCGGAATAATGGCGTTGGCCCCCTGCCCCAGCACGAAAATCCAGATCAGCGCGGCCGAAAACATGGTGCACGCGAGCAGCGCCAACCCGGCAGTCACGGTCCACGGGAGCAATACCAACAGGCCGCCCAGGATCTCCACCACGCCGGTGAAATAGCGGAACCATTGCCCGAACCCGATCTGCTGGAACGTCTTCACCCATTGCGGATCGGTGAACTTCTCGGCTCCGAAGGCGGCAAAAGCTACGGCAATGCCGCCGCGGAGGATCCAGTCGGTGAGGGCGTTGCGGGAATCGCGGGAGGCTGCTTGTTCAAACATCGCTATTGCCCCAGTTTGCACTATTCTCGCGGATTTTGGCGGCCGCTGCGCGGGGTATTCCGGCCAGACAGGCTGGCAGGCACGGAATGTTTTCTGCCAAATAACATCCCTCAAAACCTCACGTGTGACTATGCCGGGAGATCGGCGATGACATTCCCGTTGATACGCTGAAGTCGATGCAAAGGCGGCGGGACTGGAGAAAAAGCAAGGAGCGCCAGGTGCTCGGTAATCTGAGAATAAGCCGGGCGCAACGAGGCGGGGTATGTTCCCGATTACGCGGCTGTATCACAGCGCGGATTCGCCGCAAGCCTTCAGCGCTCAACTTTCAGCAGTCAGCTTTTGGATGAAGCGCAAGCGGCATGAAGAGTCTTTGCGCGGCCCAAAGAAACGAAGCATTAGCATCGCAACTGAAGAGACGGAAAGCAATATTCGGGCGGCACAAAGAGCGGGATCAACTCAAATCGCCCCCGCGGCCGTTTGCGTTCGGTGAGCTTCCGCAAAGTGATGTCCGGTTGGATAAAACGCTTCCGCTTTATCGACAAGCAAAACACCACATAAATGATCCCCTTCATGCTGGTAAATCCGGGCGTCCATGCCTCCCAACGAATCCCGGTGGCGCTGTCCGTTTTCGTCCCAATAGACGAAGTCGACTTCGTGACGGCGGGTGACCAATCCCAAAACCCCCGGGATACTCAGACAGCCTTCGAGCTTTTCGTTCGGCGTGCTGACATCCTCGCCCACTTCGGCGATGGTCTTGGGGTTTATGATTACTCGCACTTGACGACGGTCAGGTGGGTCGGGGTGTGCGCGCATGACGAACAGGTTCAGATTCCTCCCGATCTGTGGCGCGGATAATCCAACACCGTTGGACCGCAATAGAGTTTGGATCATGCCTTCCACGATTTCCTGAAGCTCTCGGTTGAACTCCGTCACATCGATGCACGATTGCCGCAAGGCCACCAAAGGCGTTCTGTCTTCGTCTGTTATTTTCAGGATGGGGAAGATCATGAACGTAGGCTCCTGGCGAAACGGCGCCGGTACACCGTCATTCGTCTTTGCTTCGCGTCACGCGGGTGAATCCGGTAGTTCCAGCCGATTCGGTTTCCCTCGTGGATTGCGCCGCCGCATCTGACGCCCCGGCATCTAATCGCTCCAGGCATCGGATTTCCCGTTCGATCTGCTCCAACTCGGAGCGAAGCCGCGAGATAAATGTGGTAACACTCACGCGATTGCCTTCATTGCCTTTCTGCATTTCTTCACCGCAGTCACGCGCGCAACGTCCTTTTTCAAGGTGCGTTCCGCGGATTGCCGCTCAAGCGCGACGATGGTCCTCTCGATCTTTAAGACAGCGGAACGGAGGTCTGCAATGATTCCACCGAGATCCATGCAATTGTTCGTCATAGACGACCATTCGGCAAGTGCTCTTGTATCGGCGGTTGTTCGCTGAGAAAGTCGCGAATCCGATCTTTGAGCATGTCCGACATAAACGGTTTCGGCAGGAACTGCCAGCCGTTGTTTAGCACCAGCATTCCGGTAGCAAGACCGGAGATCAGGAGGATTTTCGTGTCGGGTCTTTCCTGATTGAGCTGGATCGCCAGTTCAATTCCGGTCATACCGGGCATTTCGATGTCTGACAACAGCAGATCGATTACTCCGTCGAACTCACGAGCTTTTCGTAGCGCATCTTTACCGTCGCTTGCAACGATGACCTTGTAGCCGCACTTGTGGAGCAGGGCCGCAACAAATTTCTGAACCTGCCCGTCGTCATCAGCAAATAGAATGGTTGATCTGGGTTTTTGGGGTTCGGGAGTCAAATCGGCCCAATCCCTTTCTAACGGACATCCAAGCCGCCTTCCCAAGGGGCCCGAAACGACTGCATGCGACCTGGCCCTTTTGGCTCCTGGCCGCTCGATCCGTTTGGGTTCTTTTTTCACATTCACGATATCAATTCCGTAATCTAACTGTCTGTTCTAAAAGGAACACCCGGGCACATGCGCTTCAAACACTGAGATTCGGGCGTGACTGGCAGGCCATAACGATCCCCAGTTGTTGCCGATAAAGCACTTGCCGCTGCCGCCCAATGGCGCTATAGTTTCTAACGGAAAGAAACACCGGTATGAAACGGAAAAGAATACCCAGGGCTTTCGATCTCAATGTCTTTCTCACTGAGGCCAACCGCGGAAAGAGTATTGCCGAGTACCGTACCAACGACCGCATTTTCGTCCAAGGCGACTCCGCAGACGCCATTTTCTATATCAAAGAAGGCAAGGTCAAGCTCTCCGTTGTGTCTAAACAAGGCAAGGAAGCAGTTGTTGCCATCCTAAGGGATGGCGATTTCCTTGGCGAGGGATGTTTGGCGGGCCAACTGGTGCGGATGGCAACAGCCGTCGCTATTTCGGAGTGCACAATTGCAAAGGTGAACAAGGCCGTGGTGGTTCGTCTACTTCACGAAGAACCGTCCTTTGCAGACCTGTTTATGGCTCATCTTCTCTCACGGAACATCAAGGTTGAGGAAGATTTAGTTGACCAGTTGTTTAACTCCAGTGAGAAGAGGTTGGCCCGAGTGCTTTTAATCCTGGCAAACTTCGGGAAGGAAGGCGCACCTCAAACGGCCATCCCAAAGATCAGCCAAGAGACGTTGGCCGGCATAGTCGGCACCACGCGTTCCCGGGTCAATGTCTTCATGAACCGATTTCGTAAGCTCGGATTCATTGACTACAACGGTGGCTTGAAGATTCACAGTTCACTGCTGAACGTCGTTCTGCATGACTAGGCGATTTTCGCGGAGCAACCGCCGTGTTCACTCACTAAGGCCGATTGGTGGTCGGTGGGGCGTTGGTCTTTCGCGCCGCCATCGTTGCCGAACTCGTCCGCCTCAACTCCCCGGCCGCAACTGCCACGGCGATGCCACCTGCGAATCCAGTCGGCGAGGGCCGTGGCAAGTCTGCCTCTTCGAAATCCTATTGCCTCAGCTTCACGATATTCTCACGGATCTTCGCCGCGGTGGGGTAATCGGGATGGTGCTGGACGAAATCCTCCAGCATGTCTGCCGCGGCGCGCTTATCGCCGCGACGCAAATAAATCTCGGCCAGCACCAGTTGCGGATGAGAAAAGTGCGCCGGGTCGATGCGCCGCGCGATCTCCAGATACTTCACCGCGAGGTCGAAATTCTCCACGTAAAAGTACGTCAAGCCGAGCTGCGAATTCGCCAGCGCGTCGTTGGGGCGAAGCAGCACGGCGTCCTGATTGTAGATCAGAGCGTCGCCCAGCTTGTGGGTGCTGATCAGGACTCCGCCGAGATTGACCAGCGGCTCGTACGCCCTGGGATCCTGCTCCATGGCGGTGCGAAAGCACTGTTCGGCGCGGTCGTATTGCTGCGTCTGGTAAGCGATGGTTCCCAGTGTATTCCAGGCATCGGCGAATTGCGGCGCGAGCTCGACGGCATGCTGCAATCGCCTGGTGGCCGATTCGACCTGGTGCTTTTCGAGATCTTTGGCTGCCTCCTGGTATTCGCGCAAGGCGAGGTCGGGAATGGCAAGTTGGCGCGTGGAAACCGTATTGCGGCGGCGGATGGCGTCGTTGAGCACGAAGTCGGAATCGTGGAATGCGAGATCGCGCGTCACGCGGCGGTGCGAATCCGCCGTGCCACGGCCGACTTCCACGGTCTCGCGGGCTTCGCCGCGGCCCGGCACGTAGACCGCGATGGTGTACGTGCCGGCGCGCAGATGGCGAAAGCGATAGTGCGCGCCGTCGATTTCAGTGTTGGCCTCGAAAGGTTCCGTCGCGCCGAACAAGGACACGAGCGCGTGTTCCGGCGGCGCTACGCGGCCGGAGAGCTCGTATAGCGCATCGCCCGCAAGCAAGGGCATCGCCAGCAGCACCCAAAGACAGAAACGATACATGCGCCGCATTCGATTGTACAAGACACCGCTCCCTTGCGGTCGCGGCTCATCAACTATAATGCGGTGGTGCTCTCTAGCCGCGAATGGCGGGTGCTGGCTCTGCTGGCGGCCTCGGGTTTCATCAACTACATCGATCGCTCCAACCTCTCGGTGGGCGCCACCAATATCCAAAACGAATTTCACCTGGATGGCACCCAGCTCGGAATCCTGCTGGGCGCGTTTTCGTGGACCTACGCGCTCTCGCAGCTTTTCGGGTTCGCCGGCTGGCTGGTGGACCGTTTTCACGTTTCGTGGATCCTCGCGGGAGGCTTTTTTCTCTGGTCGGCCGCCATGGGCGCGACGGGCCTGGCCGCCACGTTCGGCATGCTGTTCGCCACGCGCTTGATGCTCGGGCTGGGAGAATCGGTGGCCTACCCGTGCTACTCGCGCATCTTAGTGACTGATTTTCCGGAGAACCATCGCGGCGTCACCAATGCATGGATCGACGCCGGCACCAAGAGCGGACCGGCAATCGGATCGCTGGTGGGAGCGATCGCCATAGCGCATTTCGGATGGCGCGCGCTGTTCGTCGGGCTCGGTTTCGGCAGCCTGCTGTGGCTGGTTCCCTGGCTGATCTGGATGCCGCGCGGAAAGGCGTTCTCCATACCGGTCGACCAGAGCCAGGTGCCGGGTATGCTCCGCATCGCACGCCATCGTCCCGCTCTCTTCAGCGGGCTCGGACTCTTCTGCTCCAACTATTTCTGGTATTTCCTGGTGATCTGGCTGCCTCACTACCTGGAGACAGAGCGGCATTTCTCGAAGACGAAGATGGGGATTTTCGCGTCCGCGGCGTATCTGACGGTTGCCGCTTCGAGCGTTCTTTCAGGTTGGATATCGGACCGCTGGATCACCAGCGGCGGCGCGCCCACGCACGTGCGCAAGACGTTCACCGGGCTCGGGCTGGCGCTTTCCACCATCATTCTGCCGGTGGCGCTGGTCCGCGACGAGACCATCGCCATGGGTCTGCTGATGCTGGCGTGCCTATGCTATGGAATGTTCGCCTCCAACGTGTGGGCCATCACCCAGACGCTGGCCGGTCCGCACGCCGCCGGAAAGTGGACGGCGCTGCAGAACGGCATTGGCAACTTTGCGGGCGTCGTGGGGCCGGCGGTTACCGGAAAACTGCTCGATCTGACGGGGCTTTATTCGCCGTCGTTCGCCGTCGCGGCGGCGGTGGCGCTGACCGGCGCGGCGATTTTCGTTTACGGCATCGGCCCGCTGAAGCAGGTGGAGTGGGACTAATTCCCGATAAGGGCACCGCTCCCTCGCGGTCGCGGCTCAGGCTACTGCTTGATGGCCGTGAACTCGCCGCCGCCGGGGCGCTCCTTGCGCAGCGTTTTCGATTCCGACTGGATGGTCGTCACGCCCGTCACGTTGCCGCCGGGGGAGGAGAGCACCAGCAGGAAATCGTCGGAGGAGCCGCCTCCGTAAATCGACTGGAGAGGCGTATAAGCGGGTAGCAGCGGCAGGTAGGCTTCCGTGTATCCTCCGACATATAGCGATCCGTCCGGTCCCACCGCCAGGCAGCAGCCTACTATGGTGTTATCGAGACCGATATAAGTGGAGTAGTCCAGCGCCTGCAAGCCGGCAATTGCCGGATTGATGCGTGAGATGAACAGATTCACACCGCCGCCCCAATTGGGCTGGGGTACATTTCCAGTCACCGGAAAATCACTCGACATCGTATAACCAGTGACGTACAGGTGGCCGACGCTGTCGGAAGTTACACCATAACCTACATCGCCGCCCGAGCCGCCCAGGAATGTCGAGTAGAGCAGGAATTCGCCCGCGGGCTTACTGGTGTCCACCAGCGACACGAAGACATCGCCGTTTCCGTGATTCGTGGATTGGACAGCGGTGAGCGCGGTTATCGGGAAATCGTTGGACAGCGTATAACCCGTGAGGATCATTCGACCCTTTGCATCGAGCGCAATGGCATTTACCTGGTCGATGTCCGAACCGCCAAAATAAGTGCCATAAACCTGCGTGTTCACGCCCGATTGGGTGAGATCGAAAGCGCCCAGGACTACATCATAGTTCCCGGAGCTGAACTGATTGTAAGCGTCGCCGGCGACGGGGAATTGCAGGCCGTCGGTGCTCCCCGCATAATAAACCAGCCCGTTAGCGCCGAGCGCAATGGCCTTACCGTCGTCATCGAGTTCGCTGCCGAAATAACTCGAATACATCAGGATGTCGTTGATCGTGTCGATCTGAGCCATGAAGCAATCCGACGGGCCGTATAACGACGCGGCGTAGGCGTTCGCGGTAATCGGAAAATCGGCGGACTTAGTCGTGCCGATCACATATGCGATGCCATTGGGCCCCGCCGCCACATCCTCGGCTTGATCGTTTCCCAAAGTGCCGTTCAGAAATGTCGAAAACACCAGGGAGCTCCCTGTGCCCGCGGCGTTGGGATCCACTTTGGCCAGAAAACCGGCATTGAAAGTGGCGTCGCCCGCTTGTAAGTTGAGATTACCCTGCACCATGCCGGTGAGCACGTTGCCTTGCATAGGGAAGTCGGTGGAAGTTGTGTATCCGGCCAGATAAACGAATCCCGGAGTGTCCACGTCCATGCCCAACGGATAATCGTCTTTGGAGCCGCCGAGATAGCTGAAGTAGGTCAGGGTGAAATTGCCCGGCGTGGAAATGTTGATGATCTCCATGAAGCAATCCACTCCCGAGTTGTATGCCATGTCGGTGGTTTTCTGCGCCCAGTCTCCGGCTGCCGTCGAGCCCACAATGTACAGCAGTCCGTTGCGGATCTTCATGCCGGCCATGGTCTCGGTAGCTCCGCCGCCCATCAGGGTGCTGTAGGTGATGGTCGGGTCGATCGTCAACGATTGCGAACGGTCGTACTTCTCCAGTTCGATTCCCACCAAATCGCCCGCGAGCAAGGTGTAACGTCCGGAAATTCGCTGTCGCGAACCGTTGGCGCCCTGCTGATAGATCGCCGGCTTATGCTGGAGCATGCGGCCTCCGGGGGTATCGAGCGCGAGGTCGCCTTCGGGCGTGATGGCGAGTTTGCCCGGGCCGCTGAATTGGAGGCGAATGGCATCGGGGTCGGCGCCCGGCTGAAGTACGAAATCGTACTCCAGGACGCTCTCATTCCCGTAGAAGACCATGTCCACGCCGGGGTAGATGGAGCGGTAGCGAACGCGCGCATAACTGGCGATTCCGCTATGCCAGTTCCGGCGTGGGCCGATCATATAGTCGGTGCGCACGGCCATCTGCTCTTCGGGCGTGATGGCTGGGCTCGAGGCGGAACCGGACAGAGACAACGAAATCCTGGGGGAGCCGGAGAACAGGAATGAAGCGCCGTTGGCCGTTAAGGCAACGCTATAGGCGGTGGTGCGGGCGGCGTAGCGAAAAGAGGAATCGAACTGACCCTGGTTGGCTTCGAAACGCAGCGGCAACCGGGCAAGCGCCGCGCGCGCTACGGCGGCATCCGGACCGGCGGGGCCGGCCGCGGTCAAAAGAGCCGACGCGGCACACCCCATCAGAAACAAACGAAGCGTACGAATCATATTGAAAAGAAATGCTCAGTTTATTTAAGCATGGCACGCGACTTGGCGGGAATGGGCCGATTCGTCACTGGTGTTGCCGGTCCACTACGGCCACCCTGGTTTACACCCGGCTGGTTGATTTCGCCGCCTGCAGCACCGCGACAGTCTCGCGCGCTTTTTCGAGCAACAAGCCATGTTCGGCGCCCGCGCCCACGAACCGCATGCCCCGCTCCGCCCAGAACTTCGCCATGGCGGTGCTGCGCGTCTGAATGCCCGGCACGATTCCGTGGGCGACGCACTTCTCGATCAGGCGATCGACCGTGGAAACCAGCAGCGGATGGTCGATCTGGCCGGGGACTCCGAGCGAAATCGACAGGTCGGCCGGCCCGACCATGACGATATCGAGCCCGCGCACCGATAGCAGTTCGTCAGCCCGCTCCATGGCGTTTACAGTCTCGAATTGCACCACCGCGAGGGTGTTGCGGTTCAGGTGCTCGATGATCTCGGGGAAGCTGCGCGCTTCGTACCCGATCATGGTGGGATTGATGCCGTACCCACGCACGCCCACCGGCGGAAAGCGCATCCAACCGAGGGCTTGATCCATCACCTTCGGATCTTCCACGCGCGGCAGAATGATTCCCTGCGCACCGGCGTCGAGCAGGCGGCACACCAGCGAATAGGCTAGTTCCGCCACCCGTACGATGGGCGTGATGTCGTTTTCGAGCGACACCTTAATCATGTCCTGGACGGTTTCCAGGTCGTACGTACCGTGCTCCATGTCGATGAACACGTAATCGAAGCCGGCCGCCGCGAAGGCCCGGCAGATCTCCGGCGAACGGTAGACCTGCAGTCCGCATCCGAATACCGTATCGCCCTTCGCCAGCCGTTCCTTGGTGAGATTCACGCGCATAGGTTGACTATAACGCCGCACCCTTTCAGTTGGTTAACCCGAAAGGGCTATCCAAGTCCGATCTTGATGGTTAACCCAGTATGCCGTAGGCTTGAACCGCAGCAGACTATGACTGGCACCCCGGCACTCGACGTCACCCTTCTACCGCGGCCGGTGGTTTCCGGTTGGCGACTGCCCATGGCCCTGTACGCGTTAACGGGCTTCAGCGGACTGCTGGCCGAGCAAGGCTTCGAAAAATACCTTCAGTTGCTGGTGGGCGCGACTGCCTCGGCATCGGCGGTGGTGCTGTTCACGTATTTCCTCGGGTTCGCTCTCGGCGGAATCGCAACCGCGGCGCTCCTCCGGCAGGGTCGGGTCCGGCGCCCGCTACTGGCATATGGGATGGTCGAACTCGCGGTGGGCATTGTCTGCGTTGCCTTTTCGTACGGCGTCCACCCCGCAATGACCGCCCTTGCGCCACTGCAGAATATCTTTGCCGGCGCAGCTTCAAAACTCGCGCTGCGATTTCTCTGCGGCTGTCTGCTGGTGCTCCCCGCCGCAGCCCTGATGGGAGCTTCTTTTCCGCTCATCGCCCAAATTGTCGATGGGGGCAGCGCGGACCGGAATCGCTGGCCGCAGGCCTATGCCGCAAACCTGGCGGGAGCAGTGGCAGCATCCATCGCCGCGCCATTCCTGATCATGCCGGCCGCTGGATTGCGCGGCGCGCTGTGGATCTGTTTCGCGATTGGCGTGGCGGTCTGCGCTGTGGCGGCGATTTCGCGGGGTCCGGCGTACGCCGCCGCGCCAGCCACCTCCCAAGTGAAGGTAGTGATCGGGTCGGATGTGCGGCTGTTGCTTGCGGCATCTTTCGGATCCGGCGCCATCTTCTTCGCCCTGGAAATAATCTGGACTCATCTCATCGCGGTGGTGATGGGTTCGAGCATTTACGCCTTTTCCTGGATGCTGGCCGCAGTCCTGATCGGCTTGCTTCTGGGCGCCACGCTGGCGGAACGCATCGCCCTGCGATTTTCCACCCTATTCCAAGGCGCGGCTCTGCTGCTGGCCGCTCAACTCGTGCTGTGGGACAGCGTCCCCGCTCTCTTTCGCTTCACTCCGCCGCCCGTTTTTCAAAATTCCTTTTACTTCGCGGAGATCTTCAAGCTGGTGGCGGCCATCGTGCTTGTGACGCCGCCGGCGGCGGTGCTCGGACTCATCTACCCGCGGCTGTTGGCCAATCCGTCGCTGCGCGGCGAGAGTAACGGATACCTTGCAGGCTATATGAGCGCCGCCAATGCCTTGGGCTGCCTGAGCGGAGCGCTAATCGCCGTCTTCCTTCTGGTGCCCCTGGCAGGCTCGGAAGTCTCCTTGAAGCTGCTCGCGCTAGTGCTGGCGGTGTTCTGGTTTCTGTTCTTGTTCAACGAGCCGCTGCCCCGGAAGCACTTGCCCGGCGCTGCCGCCGCCGGCACCATTCTGCTGATCGTGCTCGTCGGCCGGTGGTGGAATTGGGGCACCCTGACGGCGGGCCTGGGAAATTATTTCGGACAGGCGCCGATCCACGCCAAGGTCGCTTCTCAGGGCGGCGTTCGCTTCCTGCCGCCCTCGCTGATCTTCAAACACGAGGACGTACAAGGCGGATTCACAACCGTGGTGGAGCAGACCATCGTTAACGGCGAGGCGGCCAACACGATTCGCACGCTCTTCACCAACGGCAAGTTCCAGGGCGACGATAACCCGGTTTGGGGCGAGACGCGTGCGCAATTCGGATTCTCCGCCGTTCCCTCCCAATTCGTGCAGGATTACGGCCGGGCGCTGCTGATCGGCCTGGGGACGGGCCATAGCGCCGCGGCTTTGAAGCGTCTCGGCTATGGCGAAATCGCTGTGGCGGAGTTCGCACCCGGCATCGTTAAAGCGGCGCAGCAGTGCTTCAGCGGCCTCAATGAGGAAGTTCTGGCGAATACCCAGGTGAAACTCTATCTGGAAGACGGCCGCAACGTTCTGCTCACCGACCGGTGCACGCAATACGATCTGATCACCGTGGAACTCACCAGCATCTGGTTCGCCGGCGCCACCAATCTCTATTCGCGCGAATTTTACCAACTGGCGCGCCGCCGCCTGAGGCCCGGCGGGATTTTGCAGCAATGGGTACAGTTGCACCACATCGGCCCGCGCGAAATCGCGTCCGAATTGGCCACCGCGCACAGCGTTTTCCCTTACGTGGGTCTGTGGTATTACGGCAGGCAGGGCATGCTGGTCGCGGCCGGCCGTCCACTCACCAACCCGCACTTGCCGCCCGGTCTCCCACTGGACGAAGCCGCCCAGTTTCTGAATGACCTCAGCGCCGCGCAGTTGCTGGATTCCGGTGGTGTCTCCCGCCTGCTTGCACACGAGCGCCCGCCCATCAACACCGACCACAATCGCTGGATCGAGTATGCCAGCCCGCGCTACCAGGCCAGCAGCTACGACTGGCTGCATCACAATCTGGACTTTCTGCGCCGATACCGGTGAGTGCCGGAACGTTCCGCTTTCCACGTCGTCCGCTCCACGTTAAACTTATAGCGAACCTGAAATCGGAATTAGAATTCCGGTTTGCGAAAGGAGAGCGGCATGCGATACATCGTGGGGGTGGTGATGTTGGCCGTACTGCCGGTTTGGGCGGACACCGCCGCCGGGTTGGCGGCATTCAAGAACAAGGATTATCAAAGGGCATTCCAGGAATTCAAAGCCGGCGCGGAGGCAGGACAAGCCGAAGCGGAATTCGACTTGGGCGTGATGTACGCCCAGGGGCTCGGCGTACTTCGCGATCTGAATCTCGCGGCGAGTTGGTACCGCAAGGCGGCTGACCAGGGGAACGCGGAGGCGCAATTTGCGTTAGGACAGATGTACGCACACGGCTGGGGTGTTCCGCGCGACACCGCGGATGCCATGCGCTGGTTCCAGATGGCGAACTCGGTGGACTCCGATGGCCCGCCCACCGATTGGCTGAGTATCGAAGGGTACGGCATCGAAAAAGATCCACAGCAGGCGGCGTATTGGTATCAGTTGGCCGCTAACAGCGGCCACCCCGAGGCGCAATATTTTCTGGCGCTTTTATACGCCAGCGGTCACGGCGTAAAGAAGGACGCGGAGCAGGCGGAACGCTGGGTCAGTTCTTCGGCGAGCCAAGGCTACGCCCCCGCGATGGCTGACCTGGGGAAGCGCTTCGTTAACGGCAACGGCGTCGACAAGAACGATAAGCGCGCCTATTTCTGGCTTACGCTCGCGTTCCTCCACGGCGACAAGAGCGAGGAGAAATTACGCGCCGCCGAAGGCGCCAAATTACAACCAGCGGAGGTAGCACAACAGGAGCACGCCGCGCAAAACTGGAAGCCGAGGCTGGCTTCCGCCAAAGCCAAGCAGTGAGATTGCCACGGTCAGGATTGATTTGCGTTTATTTGGCCGCCGGCCTCGCGTACGCGCAGGCGGGGCCCGATCCCGTATTGGTGCTCTCCGAGGCGCGAACCCGCCTCCAGGCGATGGCGCAGAACCTGGAAAATTACGTCTGCGTAGAAACCATCAATCGCAGCTACTACGAACGCGTCGTCCCGCGAAAAGCTCCGGCTGACGCCGCTCCGCCGCCGGCCTGCGCCCCGCCGCCAGCCAACGATCCCTACCAGCTCGCCAGCACCGATCGCGTCCGGCTCGAGGTGACAGTCTCCGGCGGGTCGGAGTTGCATTCCTGGCCGGGAGCCACGCGCTTCGACGAGCGCAACGTCGACGACCTCATCCGCAACGGGCCGGTATCCACCGGTTCGTTCGGCGCGTATCTGAACAGCATCTTCGGACAACCCGGCGTGGCGTATCAGTACAAAGGCGCGCAATCCGCCGATGGAAAAACGCTGTTCGAGTACGCCTACCAGGTGCCGCTCGCGGCCAGCCAGTTCGATGTCAGGACAGACGCGGGATGGCGCCCCACCGCGTATGAGGGCGAGTTCCGCATCGATCCGCAATCGTACGAATTACAGAGGTTGACCGTGCGCACCGTCAGCCCGCCAGCCGGCGCTGCATTTTGCCAGGCCGACAGCGCTCTCGATTACCAGCGGGTCCACATCGGCGATAGCGATCTTCTCCTGCCGCGCCAGGCGGAGTTGCAGATCGAACTCAAGAACGGGCCTGAGACACGCAACTTCACCACCTTTTCCAACTGCCGCGAATATCAGGCGGAATCGGAAATCGTTTTCGATGAAACGGCGGCCGCGGAAGGCGCCGCTCCGCAGAGCACCTTTCGCGGGCGAGTCGCGCTGCCAATTGGACTGCCCGTAACGCTGGCGTTGACCGCTGCCATCGATACCGCGACTGCCGCGGCGGGAGATCCCGTGGACGCCAAGGTGGTGAAGCCAGTCCGCCGCCCCGGTGCGAACGAGGAACTGGTTCCCGCCGGGGCCATTGTCCGCGGCCGAATCCGGCGCGTGGAGCACCACCTGCTGCCCTCGCCGTATTTTCGCATCGTGCTGGCGTTTAACCGCGTGGACGTAAACGGAGCGATATCGCCCTTTGTGATCCGCAGCGAGCCCGATGCGCAACTCGCGGAAAAACTGAACGCGAATCTCGCCCTGCGCGACACGGGAATCTGGTATTGGGGCGTTGGCACGTTCCTGTTTCCCACCAACAAGCCGGAGATCGTCATTCCCGCCGGATTCGAATCGAAATGGTTCACGCTGGCCACCGGCGGACGGTGATACTCAATCCGCGGTTCGAAGCCGGCCGCTTTTCAAACGTCTCATAATAGGTGGAGGAGATTATTATGCGTCCCGCCATCCTGGTACTTGCCGCTGCTGCGATCTCCACCGCGGCCGATATCCCACAGGGAAGTCATGTGCTGCTGCGCCTGGAAAACTCCATCAGCACCCGCACGGCCCGCGAGGGCGACTACATATATTTGCGAACCGCCGTGCCGATCGCCGCCAACGGCCAGATCGTGGTGCCGCAAGGCAGCTATGTGCAAGGGGTGGTGACCCGCTCGGTGCGCAGCGGCCGTGTCAAAGGCAGAGCTGAACTGGCGATTCGCATCGACACCCTGACGCTGCCGGGCGGGAAGGTGATCAATCTTACTCCGCGATTGAGCTCCGTCGAT